>Ga0209567_10000260_pt1 | contig 28561 bp, 27 predicted proteins | sample COG_12_FD_184756 | JGI IMG/M metagenome (GOLD analysis project Ga0209567, IMG submission 184756) | Pelagic marine sediment microbial communities from the LTER site Helgoland, North Sea, for post-phytoplankton bloom and carbon turnover... | ecosystem: Environmental > Aquatic > Marine > Neritic... | reverse complement strand
CGTGTGAATCGGGAGGTTCACGCACGGATCTGTGGGAGCGTGGGGGTGAGATTCCCCTGCGCTACCCGACTCTGTATTGGGGTCCTTTCATTAAAGGGAGAAAAATGAAAATCATACGATTAGCAGTAATAGCAAACCTCATATTTGTTTTCTCGATGGGATGCACAGGAAGCTACAGGAAGAAATTACAAACAATCGATTCAAAGGTCACACATCAGGAATTGATCGATAGCTGGTCAGACTACAACATTTCGTATCACGACCGTAGTTATTTTGGTACAACCGTCATCGTTTTTGATCCGAAAAATGACGATAAAAAAATATTGGTTGGAAGTCACTGGAAGACGGTTATAGATCAGAAAACGTGGACGGAGTTTGCTAATGCAAATACGACGAGTGACGGCAATTTCAAACTGCCCAGAGGCAAGATTACTCCTACCCAAACCAGTGAGACTACCGGAGTCTTAGAGTTATGGGGTCTCAACAACCAGCAGTATGGGTTTTTTATCCGGCAGGAGCGCATGGATTTTGTGTTTGCAAGGCTGGTCGATGAAAATACATTGCGGGTACTCTGGTCGGTTCCTATCCAAGGATCGCCAGCAAAATAGATTTGTCATCTAATCCAGATATCTCCAAAACACACAACTTTTAAGGCTATAAAAATCATGTGATATTCATTTGGTATCTGCAAAAACTTGATAGTTGGTAGTTTCTCAATATATCTGCATTGCAATATGCTTTTAGTTTTTTTGACAAACAGGTCAATTCTGGGTTTAGAAGGGAAACCATAATCACAGAGTTGAAGGTAATTATGCGTCATAGTGCTTTAATACTTATTTTGGTCTTGTTCATAGGCTGCTCAGGTATTCCTTGCTATCCGCCAGAATACTATGCACCCGGGAAGAGTGCGCCCTATGTAGCCGAGGAAGTGAATGTTTCCACTCAAGTCGGGCACGTACTCGCGGGTACTTTAACCATCCCAAAAGATGTTAACCAGCCATTACCGGGTGTAGTCCTCATAACTGGATCCAAACCAATGAACCGCGATTTCACTCCCGCGTTTGTGCCTAAATATTATAGACCCTTTCGTAAGATTGCTGATGCGCTTTCACGACGGGGTATCGCTGTTCTAAGGATGGACGATCGTGGTTGCGGGTGTTCGGGGGGTGGCCCCCTGGAGTCCGCGACCACTGCTGAGCGAGCTGATGATATCCGAGCAGGAATTTCCTATTTAAAAGACAGAGAAGAGATTAACGATAGCCGAATTGGGCTTATCGGATGGAGTGAAGGCGGCATTATTGCACCCATGATAGCTGTTACTGATCGTTCTATTATTGCCATTGTTTTGATTGCTGGACCCGCGACAAAGGGAGATGTCATTATGGATTTTCAGGCTGGTACAGGATGGAGGGACTATGTTGAATCATATAGTGAATGGTACCAGTTTTTCGTTGAATACGATCCCCTGCCTACTGCTGAGATGGTTAGATGTCCTGTACTTATTCTTCACGGTGATCAAGACAATCATGTACCCGTTGAGCATGCACATATAATTGCTGAAGCGATTCGTAAGGGCGGGAATCAAGACGTTACAGTGCATATATTTCCAGATTATGATCACCGTTTTATCCACGACGGGATTGGACGCTCTAAAGAAGAAGTAAAAAATAAGAAAAAAGATGAAAAATCACTAAACGAAATAGAACTATTCCCACCAGACGTGCTCGGTGTCATTTCAGACTGGATTGTTTCCAAATTGACCCTGTAAAGCCTTCATAGCCAAATGCTATCAAAGGTCAAATGCGGCGAAGACATAAGTGGTGTGACGTTATACAAGGGACGGTAACTTTGGATTCTGCTAATATCAGCAATAAATCTGCCTTGTCAAAAGTGAAAATACCTCCAACAACTCGTTACCTTTGGAACCCTGAAAAACCTTGCGATATTCTTTTGGTATCTGTAAAATTGCCAGAGTGCGTGTATTCTCAATACCTCATTAGTCTGAAATTTTCGTTTAATATTGAATAATTTCATCCAAACTGGCTATAAATGCTTTAAAAAATATCCTTGGTTTTCTCTGTTCAATTTGATTTGAAGCCGTTGCTCACATTCAGAGCGGAGGCGGGTTTGACCCCGCATGATTACAGGGGTATTTCGAGGAGTTGAAACGAGAAGCCAACAAGGAAGTTGAGCAAAGATACTTTTTCGAGAGGGCTTCTAATCAATGATAAAGATCAAACACCCTCCTTAAATGGCATTGAGTTGGACAATCATACCATCACGCCCCATATGCGAGATGGTATGCCGTAAGCCAAAACGCGGCTCATATTCCGGTGGAACGAACCATTAAAAATTAGTTTTAGGAGATAAAATGGGCCTTTTCCTGTTGTTCACCACTTTATTCGGTATTGCTGCTCTATTATCCAGTGTTCCTGCTTATTACCTTGGCTTCTACTCATCTGGCGATTGGAGCTTTTGGGCGGGGTGGGGCGGGTTGACTTTCTTTATTTTTGCCATTATCGGAATAGGATTTAGAACAGCATTAGAAAATATTATTTTCATTATCCTTAAAAAATTTTCTAATTTCAGGAAACATTCAGAGACAGCCAATGAAGAGAAGGTTGATGGCCAACGTCGCCGTTTTTTGCAGTGTTCCATGAACATCGGAATAATAGCCGCCTCGGGCTCTTTGACTTTTAGTGGACTTGCTGAAGGCTTAGGCCTTCCCCAGATAAAAAAGGTGGATATTAAGATTGAAAATCTTCAACCGGACCTTGAAGGTTTTAGTATTGTGCAGATATCCGATTTGCATATTTTTTCAGCGATCCACCACAACTGGGTACAAAACATAGTAGAAAGGGTGAACAGTCTTAATCCGGATATAATCGCCGTCACTGGCGATATCGTTGACGCTCCCTACTCCCAACTAAGCGATAACGTGGCACCGTTGGCAGGCCTTACCGCAAGATTCGGAAAATTCTTTGTTACAGGCAACCATGAATATATGGCAGAAGCGGGAGGTGTGGACGAATGGATTCGGGAGTTGGAGAATCTGGGCTTGACCCTTCTGTTGAATAATCATCGTATCATATCACAGGGCCGCGGTATGATTCTTATTGGCGGTGTAGCCGATTACTATGCACCTATGCGCAGCAATCATGATTCCAGCCCTGCTCAAGCAATGGGAGAGGCTTCCAATGCGGATGTAAAAATCCTTCTGGCCCACCGGCCTCTGAGTGTGTACGAGGCAGCCCAGGTTGGCTTTGACCTGCAGCTATGCGGTCATACACACGGAGGCATGTTCCCCCTGTGCCGCTGGCTGAGAAGTTTGAGTCAACCGTTTCAAGCAGGATTGTACAAATATAAAAATACTCATCTCTACGTTAACAGTGGTACCGGTTACTGGGGGATTCCGTGGAGGTATGAAACTCCTCCAGAAATTACCCATTTAAAACTGAATGTGCAAAAGAATAGAGTTGGGGCTTGATTTGTTGCGTTTCTGGTTTTTCCTCTTTAGCTATTGAGATATTGATAACGAATTAATGTACTATTGGGTGTTAAATCTTGAGCAGAGATTCAGTCATTGCTATCTTCACAAACCAGGATGGGGTCATTTCTCCGTTTTTTCAGATCTGCAGGCATTTCTCCTTAATTTCTGAACTTTACAGCCGCTATTGTTGAGGGTGGTTTTGAACTGATGATGTAAGTTAGGCTGACCACCCCGGGAACCTCTGAAGTGATTCGCGCGGCCAGCTTTTCAAGAATTTCATAAGGTAATCGTAAAGTAGTCTAAAGTAGGGGACGCCCATTAAATTATAAGTTTCTCGTAAATTAAGGTGCGGACTTTTGAGTCGAAGCCGGCCGGTCCTGAATACGGTCTCAGGCGGTCGTGTTTGGGGTGAAAGGTCTGAGGGGACCCTGGCGCGTTTGATGCGGTGTTTGAACAATCTCCTCAAGGAGCTCTATTTCTCCGATGATGGAGATACCGTAGGACTCAATTTTATTTAAGATCAAATATGCAGCAGCGCTGGAAATAACAGGTTTTTCATTTCTTAGCGTTAGCGTACAGAATTTATTATTGTTGTTATCTAAAAGGACAGAACCCTTTTTTCTTGTAAAAATTACCTGCACAACTCCATGGCCTGATAAAATTCTAATTTTTTGTATTTCATTCCAGAAAAATTGAATTTCCTTGCCGGAGGGCTGTTTTTTAATAATTCTTAGATCTGATAAAATAATTTTTGTTTTTAGACCCTGCCAAATTTTATACGAAATAAAAAGTGCGAAAGGGCCGCCTAAAACAGTGCAAAATAGGATGTAGCCTAAATCAGGCAGGCACTCAGTACATCCATCGCTAAGCAATTTCAAAATACATCCGGTTAAAACGTTTAAAAAATCCGACGTCGGGGAGAGACCTTCACTTTCTATGATGAAAATTGCCCAAAAGAACCCGGCCAGCATTGCCGGTGCTATAAGAATGGCGCCCAGTAGTTTTACTGACGAGATATCGCGTTCAACTGTTATCCGCAAAGGTTGTTTGCCGTGGTGTTGATCTTCCATCCGGTTTTGATAGTCTCTTATTTTGGATTTTATGTTTCGTGTCATATCCAAGATTACTCTTCACAAGCCAAATAGGCCCAATTCATTAAAAATATCGGTAATCTGTGCAGTTAACTTTAGCAGAGGATTGGGTACCTTGATCTGTATTTTAGGTAATGTCTGGACATTTCCATTGTTCACAATGTGAAATCCACTATTGACATATACCACTATGTAGTATACAAACGCTATAAGCTAAACCTCTCCACTGAGCGAAGGCGGGGCTGGTTGTTATCTCACCCGAATTCTCTGTTCATGTTCTCCTAATTATCTTCTGTTGCAGTTATCGTGTTAGAAGAAAGCAATACGCAGGATTATAAAATTCACACTTATGCGATAAAGCCAAAAGGGGGTCAAAATGGTAAAGGTTATGATTAAGAGACATATTAAAGAGGATAGGGCGAAAGAAGTTTTTGCCCTGCTCAAAGAGCAACGTACAAAAGCTATGGATTTTAGGGGGCATCTTAAAGGTGAGACGCTGATGAGCTATCAAAATCCCCGCTGTTTACTCGTAATCTCCTCATGGCAGAGCATGGAAAATTGGCTATCCTGGAAAGAAAGTGAAGAGAGAAAAGCGAATGAAGCCAAGCTGGAGCAGTTCCTGGAATCACCGACCGAATATGATGAATACATTTTTGGAACGTATCCGATCTAAAAATTAAAAAACCACCAACTCAGCGGGGTAAATAGGGGGACGCCCATCAAAAAGTTTCAGGGTTGGTGAAAAGGAGGCTCAAGGCGTCAGGCGCAAGGCTCAAGGCCAAGGAATTCTACCTAATTTCATATACTAAAAAAATACAGGGACACCTATTAAAAAGGTTCAAGGTTTCCGTATTCGTTCTATCCGACTAAGGCGCGGCAAGCCCGTGAAACGGTCAAAAAAAATCCCGCTCCCAGTTTGAGAAGCGAGATTTTTTTTGAGGAAACCGTGTAATCTATTCAAGAACGTGGATGTTTTTGTCGGCGCAGATGTCTTTGAGGATCTTAGGCCACACCGTAACGCTGACCTCCCCCAGGTGGGCGGTGCGCAGCAAATACATGTAAGTTCTGGATTGCCCGATGCCGCCGCCAATGCTCAATGGAATCTTGTCGTTGAGCAGGGCCTGGTGGTAGGGCAGGCTGAGAAAATCTTCCTGGCCCGACATCTTCAGCTGGACTTTGAGGGTTTCTTTGGTAACCCGGACGCCCATCGAGGTCAGCTCGTGGCGCCGTTTGGTAACCGGGTTCCACACCAGGATGTCACCGTTTAGCCCGTGGTACTGCTCGCCGTTTTTGACGATAGTCTCCATGACCCAGTCGTCGTAGTCGGCGGCCCGCATTTCATGCGGGTAGCCGTCTTTGAGCGGCCAGCCGATGCCGATAATAAAAAGTGCCGGGGCGTGCTCCATCAGGGTGCGGGTCTCCCGTTGTTTGCGCGGCAGATCCGGATACATGTCCAGCATATCTTCAGCATGGATAAATGTCAGCTCTTCAGGAATATCCGGGTATTTGGATGACTTGAGCTGCGGGAACATCTCCTGGACCATTTGGCCGGATTCCCAGATCACCTTCCAGATCTTTGAGACTACGTCTTTGAGAAAATCCAGGTTGCGGTCTTGGGCAGTGATCACACGCTCCCAATCCCATTGACCGACATAGGCGCTGTGATCGTGGTCTAAAAAGTAGTCTTTGCGAACCGCTTTCATGTCGGTGCAGATACCTTCGCCCACCTGGCAGTCAAACATCTTTAGCGCCATTCTTTTCCACTTGGTGGCTGCCTGAACCACCTGGGCCGTGATGGGCTTATCGAGCCCCAGACCGCAGGGGAATTCCACCGGGGTGCGCGAGCCATCACGGTCCAGGTAATCATTGACGCCGCTGTCGCGGTCAACGATCAACGGGACCTGGACCATTTGCAAATTGAGCGCCTTGCACAAATTTTCCTCGATGTAGTTTTTGATGGCAAAGACGGCCTTCATCGTTTCCATGGGAGTCAACAAGGATTCGTAGTCGTCGGGCAGTTCTTTTTTTAAATCGTCATAGTTACCGATCCCGGGTCCTGCCAGATCTGCTGTTTTGTCAGCCATTGATGTCCTCCTCGGTTAAGGTGATGATCATTGATGAAGCTTTATTTCTCAACGGTTCAAAAATTGTTCGATTGCGTACTTGACATATTTTAAGCGCAGATTATCACAGATTATATTTAACTGATCAAGAACGAAAGGCATGCTATTCTAATTTTGGGCGGTACCCCGGGACAAACATCGGGGTCTTTTTTCGATATTCGATATACGCATTACCCAAACGTTTTACAAGCTCAGGTTCTTCAATGTTTATCAGCTCCCACATGTTGAGCAACACATAAAGCGGGGTGAAGAAAACCACCAGTGAAACCGAATTGACGGCGAATCCAATGCCGAACAGCAGCAAAAAGACACCGGAAAGCATCGGATTCCTGACAAAGCGGTAGGGGCCGGTTCTAACCACCTGCGGGGGCGGGTTGAAAGGAACCGGGGTTCCTTTTACCTTTATAAATTGAAATGCCGACCAGGCCGTAATAAAAACCCCTGCTGCCATAAGCGGCAGCGATACGGGAAGCCGGGCGCCCGGCGGCAAAAGACCGGGCAGACCCAGCAACCTGTCCACGAAAATGGCAGCCAATACAAACAGGGCCGTGAACACGCCAAAGATGGTCAGGCCAATCGGCGTCAGCGCAAGGCGGGTTTTTTTAGTGCCCGTCGCGGCTTTGTGCAGGAGGTTGACCCAGTGTTTGCGTAATGCCATGGCACTTCCTCGCAGCGACCTGTGCGGATGCGTATGGTTGTTTAATAATGAGTTAACGATAACACAATTCGAGGGCGCTTACGGGTTCAATGCAGCTAATACCGAACCAGCCGCTTAATATATTTTGCCATCGTTACCGTATTTTGCGCTTCTCCGGGTGTCGGCGGTATGCCCTTAAAACCTGTTTTTTGAATGAAATCTGCCAGTCGTTTTCGCAATTTTGCCGGATCACAGGCAGCCATTTTGTCAATCGTGTCAAAACCGGCTTCATGGTAAAGGCGCGCGCGAACCTTTTTGTGCCCGCCGATTCGGGCCTGATCGGAGAGTTTGACAAGTTCTACAATATCTTCGCGGGGGATACATGTCTTTTTGGAAAGCACCGTTCTCTGTTGCTTGTTCAAACCTGCATAAAGCATTTCTTTAGCGGTTTTAATTCCTTCTTTAGCAAGCTTTTTGACATGACCTTGATGAACACCGACAAACTCTTTCAGCCTAAATTGGGATAAATACCGCTCACCAAGCATCGTATTGGCTTCCAGGCTTAGCTGTTCTTTTGAGATAAAATCATAATATTCCTTGATGCCCCACAGGTATCGATTCATTTTTAAATTATTCTTGTCCCCCCATTTCTCGAATGCGTGCACCTCTTTTTTCCCGGCTTTTTCAATTGTTTTCCCATTTTTGTTTTCAACCAAATATGCTTCATACTGCGCCACAAAATCGACATAGTGTTTGATCGTTCTTTCGGATTTTTTCTTATGCTTCAAAAATTCGATAAATCCTTTCTTATTCATTTTTAGTCCCCGCAGACCCACTTTTTTTAGGGCTGTTTATAACGATTCCGATTTAGCAGTTGTATGCTTCCGTGCTCATTGAAACATCGGTTGCCGCCTTGATGAGCTGTGCTGTCTCAAATACAGTGATGAACCACCCCATCTATGGGGTTAACTGATTTTGACCCGGGATTTGCCCGGACGGCATTTCCCGGAAATCGGATGGAACGCTGAAAAGCTGGTCCTTGATATAGGTTTTTTGAATATTGTGCAGTTCTGTTATGACCTCTCCGATCATGTCCGACTTATTGACCGTTTTAATCGGATACCCCAGCTTGATGGAAAACCATTGGGTCATGGTGCCCATTTTTTTATCGCTAAACGTAAACAGATACTTATCGCACTTGTAGCCGCTTACCGTTTCGGTGCCGATGCGTTTGATTTCGGCATCCAATTGACCCGGTGCCATTCCCACAAAGCTTTCCGGATGGAATCCCTTGCCTTTTGACGGTATTCTGGTCTTGAAATACATTTTCATATCCGGCATCAGGGTCCAGTGATAACCCTCTTTCATATCCATAATCAGAATCATTTTTTCAGCCTGGCTGCCCATTTCCTGCCTGCTCTTATGCCCTTTGACCCATACTTTGCCATCACCGGACATCATTCCGCCCTTCATGACAACATCCGCTAAAAATTCGGAAGCTTCAACAGTTCCCCAAAACATTGACATCATTATTGAACCGACCAAAAACATGAATAAACAAAGCTTTCTTTTTGTATGCATTTTTTGGCCCTCCTTTTTTTGCCCTTTTACATGGATGGTTCTTGCGACGGAAAGTTGATTCAACCGGTCAACTGCTGGTTCTGCAATTTTTTTCATGCCGGGGATCCAGATTGATGGATAATAAGGGCGCAGTCCGCAAACACCATGCGATCGGCTGTCAAAGCGCAATCCGGCCGTTGTTCCTGCAAATCGACATAGCCGCTTTCAGATTCCGAATGAAGTGTGAGAAGGGTAGAAGAGGCAGTTCCCCGATAAGATGGGCCTATGGTAGCGGAAACGTGGAAAAAATTCAAGTCGTTGCGATAGTTTTACAAACATCACTACTAAGATTTACTTGACTTGCCGACTGGCACAGGTGATATCTGAGCTTCCGGTGAAATTTGAATATTCTCAGTGTATCTGATACGGCTCATATCTTAGCAAAACCGGGTTATCGAGTTTATATTTGTCATCTTACCATTAACGCAAACAGGAATTAAAATGAAGAAGCTAAGCAGCAGAGGCCAAAAATGGTTGAAGTGCCTCCATATCTACGCAGGATGTGTTTGGGCAGGTTGCGCCACAGTGCTTACCATCAAACAGTTTTTTGTTAGTGCTGAGAATGGAGGCGAATTGTATGGCATCCTTTCCGCCCTGGATTTTATCGATCTCTTTATTTTAGTGCCGGGCGCAATTGGAACGTTTTTAACGGCCCTGGTTTACTCTATCTGGACCAACTGGGGTTGGTTTAAACACAACTGGATTACGGTCAAATGGATTATCTGTATTTTTGGTCTGGTATTCGGCACCTTCTGGTTAGGCCCCTGGATAAGCGACATGGCACATATTGCTAAAGATCAAGGGATGCAAGCATTAACTGATCCTGAGTTTTTAGACAATCGGATGAATTCAATGATTTTTGGAACCTCCCAGGCATTGACCGTCGTTTTTGCAGTCTTTATCTCAACATTGAAACCATGGCGGAAAAAAAGGAAAAGGTAAAACCATCTGTTCATTAGAAGGGCACTGGACGTCCAAAATACAAGGCCATGAAAAAAATAATAAAAATAATATTAATACTTTTGATCTGGCTTCTATGCGTCGGCGTTTACCAGACCAACAAGAAATTGCCGGAAAATTTAAATTTCCGGGGCAAACAACGGGATATCTATGTTGAAAACGTCGAATTTCTATACGACCTTACCTTTAAGAACGACAACGGAGAGATTATCTCCGAACAGACAATATTCGACGAGATTTTTTCCCTGCTCGATGCGGCGCAGGCGTATATTTTAATCGATGCTTTTTTATTCAACACCTATACCCGCCAACCGGACCAGATTTATCGCCCTCTGACCGCTGAACTTGCCGAAAGGTTAGTCAAAAAAAAAGAGACAAACCCCGATATCCGGATCGATTTTATTACCGACCCGATCAACACGGTTTACGGCGGGTCCCCCAATCTACAGATCGAAAAGTTAAAAGCTGCCGGTGTGAACGTGATCGTAACCGACCTTAAGGCATTATCGGATTCGAATCCGATCTACTCTGCCTTCTGGCGGACGTTTATCCAGTGGTTCGGGAATTCAAAAAATAATGGACTGGTACCGCACCCGTTTACCGGCGGTAAGCCGAAAGTAACCTTAAGAAGTTATCTGGATATGCTTAATTTCAAAGCCAATCATCGCAAGGTCTTTATGGCTGACCGCAAAGATCAGGCAGTGGTCATTTTGACGTCAGGCAACCCCCATGACGGCAGCGCCGCCCACTCGAATGTGGCTTTAAAAATAACCGGCAACATCTGGCAGGATGTATATGCCGCCGAGGCGGCCGTCGGCAAATTATCCGGCCATAAGCTCCAGGGGCCGCTGCAAACAAGCCATGAGGATAGCAGGGGCGACGCCAGGCCGGCAAAAATCGTATTCCTGACTGAAAACCAGATAAAAAAAGAGCTGCTGGCGCGCATCAGGCAAACGAGCGCCAGTGATGAAATACAAATGGCGCTTTTTTACCTATCGGACCGGCACATCATCAAAGCGCTCGTTGATGCCTCTGACAGAGGCGTTCATATCCGGGTGATTCTCGATCCGAACAAAGATGCCTTTGGCTTCGAAAAAATCGGGGTCCCCAACCGCCCGGTGGCGGAAGAGCTTATTAACAAGTCTTCAAGCAAGATCAAAGTCAGATGGTACGATACCCACGGCGAGCAGTTCCACTCTAAACTGGCGCTTATAAAGCACGGCAATCAGGCATCATTACTTCTGGGGTCTGCCAACTTTACCAGAAGAAACCTCAATAATTACAACCTGGAAGCCAATGTAGCGATTACTGCCGGGGAGGAGGCACTTTTTATTCTGGCGGTCGAGGATTATTTCGATACGATCTGGGACAACCGGGACGGCAAAACCTATACGGTCGGCTACGAATATTATAAGGATCTGTCAGCACTCAAGAAATTAATTTATTTCATTCAGGAATATGCCGGCTTGAGCAGTTTTTAAAACCAAATTATAAAAATATTGCTAAATCACCTCAAATGTGAATGATTACTCAAATGACCCTGTTTGGTGATAGTCTCTCAATGTATCAGGTCAAAACGTCACGGCGCTATACTGTCAGGAACACCAGCAGAATTTTAGCTATTATTGAATCATTTGGAATCGTCTTAATCCGTTTTGCCGGCTTAATTCTGGGAAAGGAGTATTCAGATGCACGAGAAAGACTCGCTGTTTCCAATTGCTGATTCACAGGGACGGCTTGAATGTAAGGAAATTTTGGGGGGTATACGGAATCAAGATATAGAGATCTCTGCCGGAAGGGTCACTGGTTCCATTTATTCTGCGCCCTGTTGTGCGGGAGGCAAGGGTGGAGACATCTACTTTTTTGGAGTGTGCAAGGGCGACATCATTTCGCGTTTGGCTATTGCAGATGTCACCGGTCACGGAGAGGCTGTCGCGGAAATCGGCCAGTACGTTTACGACACCCTCAAAATTCATATGTGAGAGCTTGACAGTCGGGTCATCCTGGGCGAAGTGAACAAACGAATCAGCCAATGCGGCCTGGATGCCATGACGACCGCGGCAGTTGTCGCGTACTACAGTCAGGAGAGCAAAGTAAAAATTTCTTATGCCGGTCACCCCCCCGCACTTTATATGCAAGCGGGCGACAAGGTCTGGTCCTATGCCAGACCGCCCCAGCGCAAAGGTCAAAGTGACGGTTTCCCGCAAAACATACCGCTTGCCATTGATTTGGATACACTTTACAGTCAGCTTACAATTTCGGTGGCACCTGGCGATCGAATTTTTGTCTATACCGATGGCGTCATTGATGCGCCCAATTCCAGGGGTGAGAGTTTTGGACTGGCGCGCCTCAAAGATGCCCTTGATGCAAATACAGGCGCCCCTCTGTCTGAACTTAAAGCGGCAGTTCTCAAAATATTGCATAAATTTTCTGAAAATGAACCAGCTCATGATGACGTCACCATGATCGCCATGGAGATTTGTTAGCGTCTATCAATAATTCGTTGTTATGCAATCAATCGGTTACGCTGAATACCTAATTTTATCGTTGCTCCTGATAGCATGGTGTGTCCTGCACAGTGCAATGATATCCGTATCGGTGACAGAATATCTTAAGAGGCGCCTGGGGGATCGGTTTCGTTTTTATCGGTTATTTTTCAACTTTGTTGCTTTTCTAACACTGATACCGGTCGCTTTATTAGCACATTCCATCCAAACGCAAGTCATATTCCAATGGAGCGGGTTTATGCGGATGGGTCAGGTGCTACTACTTGGATCGGCTGTTTGGTTGTTTTTCCTTGGCGGGCGTCACTATGATGCCCTTCAGTTTCTGGGAATAAAACAGATACAAGAGGGAACCTCAAACAAGGTCTTAACCGACACGGGCGAGTTAGACACTTCAGGTATCCTGGGAATAACACGGCACCCATGGTATCTTGCAGCTATTCTGTTTATCTGGGCGCGTCAATTAGACGTATCAGCGATTCTTGTCAATATAATCCTTACCGCTTATTTAATTGTAGGAACTTACCTCGAAGAAAAAAAACTTATCGGAGAATTTGGAGAACAATACATGACCTATCAGGATAGGGTTTCTATGCTTTTACCCTATAAGTGGCTAAAATCGAAGATAGTCAATTTGAATGGTCGCTAAAATAATGCACTCATATGCCGTCCTGTTTTGAGGTTCCAATGACTCCAACCCCTTCTCGTAGAAGATACGAACTTGACTGGCTGCGCGTTCTGGCCATCCTGGTCGTATTTGTTTATCACAGCACCCGATTTTTTAATCTGGGCGACTGGCATGTCAAGAATATCAACACTTATGTCTGGGTAGAAATCTGGAACGTCTTTGCCACCCGCTGGATGATGCCCTTATTTTTTATCATCTCCGGTGCGAGTTTGTTTTACGCCATTGCAAAATCAGGTCGCTGGTCCAGATTTTATGTTGATAAGTTTATGCGACTGATGATTCCGGTCCTGGTCGCGGCGGTCACCCACAGCGCCCTGCAGGTATACCTGGAGCGATTAACGCACGGTCAATATTCAGGATCATTTTTTTCATTTTTGCCCGCGTACTTTACCGGGGTTTATTTAGGGATCGGCATACCGGGCAATTTCGCATTTCACGGGATGCACCTCTGGTATCTGCTCCTTTTATTTCTTTATAGCCTGATCTGCTACCGCCTGTTCGTCTGGTTGAAAAAAGGCGGGCGGGACATTTTGAATCGGATCATGTCGTGGTTTACTGTTCCGGGACTGATGTATGTGGGATTTTCTATCCCGTTATTGGTGATGGAGGCGCTGATTCCACCGGCGGTTCTGGAGGTCGGCAACGGCGGCTGGGGTTTTCTGCATTATTTCTGGTTTCTGATTGCCGGATTTATGCTTGTTTCCAGCGACCGACTCCAGCAGCATATAATAAATCAGCGCTGGATTTCGCTGTTGCTGGGCGTGATTTTATCGACTGCCTACCTGTACCTGTTGTTTAGCCCGTCGCGCGTGGTTTTCCCGACTTTGATAGCCGACTGGATATATGCCCTGCTTAACTATTTCAATGCCTGGTGCTGGTTGCTGGCCATCCTGGGCTTCGGCATGCGTTACCTGGCTGTTGATCGTCCCGTGCTGCGATATGCCAATGAGGCTGTGCTGCCTTTTTTTATTCTGCATCAGACCGTCCTGCTGTTCGTCGGTTATTTTGTAGTGACCTGGCAAATTCACGATGCCCTGAAATGGGTGATCGTTTTTATCAGTTCCTTCATTATCATTATAATGCTATACGTGATCCTGGTTCGGAAATTTGAGCTATTCCGTTTTTTATTCGGGATGAAGACCACCCATCCTTTTTTCGATATCTTTCGCAAGAAGGGGGTCTTGATTATCCTGCACATGCTGTATGTTGCGTTAATCGTCCTTGCGGTTAGCGGGGCCAGTCGCAGCCGAGCTCCAATGCCGCTAACATACGAGCCTCAACAGGATATCCTGTTGAATGCCGAATCCATCACAGATAAATCCTCAACCGGTGTTCAGGTGGTCAACGATGAAAGGGCCTCCATCGGCAAGGCCATCGCGTTTTCCTCGGGAGCAAACCAAAAGGCCGAATCCCAGCCCAAAGTTTTTGTTGAGATGCGTTTTTCAGCACCGGCAGGTCGGTACTTTGTCTGGTTAAGAGGCAAAACCGATATAGACAACGGTTATACGGATTCAGTCTGGGCGCAGGTTGACGATCAAATCGGGACTCAAACCGGGAGTGTCCGGCTGGGCAATTGGCTGGATGTTCATCCGGCCGGTGTCTATGGCTGGGCCGGTGATACGGATGATCCCATTGCCATTGTCTTGAAGCATTCCGGGGATCACACCATCCGCATCCAGCCTCGTCAGATACCCCACCGGATCGATCAGATCTGGTTGAGTCGATCTCAACATCGAATCCCCAGCACGCTGAGGCCCATAAAATGATCGGGACCCGGTTTTTTACTTTATCGCAAATGATTTTTTGTGGAGGAGCGCCATGTTGCGACGTCAAACATTTCTCATTGGACTAATGTGCCTTTCTATTTTTGCAACTCCCATATCCGCCTATGCCGATGAAGAAATTGAAGATTTAATTGATATTGCAGAATCGAAAGGTAAAATTATCGCTATTATCGAGGGCAGAAAGACCGTTACCTTTGATCTGCGACCCAATGAGAAGGTGCTATGGAGCGGCTCAAGGGGTTATTTAGGCGTATATTTAACTGATTTACATTTTTTCGTCATATCCGCTTCATCGGGTGCCTGGCAGGCATTGCCATTGAGGTTAGACGAGTCAGGCAAAGGCGTTGTATCCTTATCGCCCTATATTGCCCTGCTGGTAGCCAAAGATCGTGCTGTCGGATTTGATGCAACCGCCAACCGATTTGTTGAAACGCAACTCCCCCTTAACGATGAGCTGGTTGCTGCGGAAGCAGAAAAATATGTTGCCGTGGTGATAACATCCAGCCGGGTGTTCGGTTTAGCAGTAGAATCTTCGGCTTTTATTGAAAATGCGCTCGGAATAGATGAAGCCATAGAGGCCATAAAACTGACGTCAAGTAAAGCAACAGTTCGCACCTCTGAGCGTTTGCTATCCTTTGAAGCCTCAGGATCAACCTGGAAAGAAAACCGGTTTTAGGGAAACCGGATAGCTATTCGAAAACGAGATTGGATACCCAGATGGTTCGGGCGCCTTTTGTTTGATCGGGGACCGCGGGCAGTTCGGTAATGCCATGCCCGATCAATCGTTGGCCTTTGCTCCGGGGCTGTTAGGGAAGGGCATTGGTGTGCAGGAAAAAAACCACCGTCAAAAGTACCCAGAAAACAATTAGTCTTGATTTCATAAGCGGCATCCTTTGATAGAGGTTTGTCTGCCAGGGCAGTTCAGTTTAATTTGAAGACTCATTTTTTTAGACGTGACCAGGGCAGGTTAAGTTGACATGAATTTAAAAAGGTTCAGGGTTGATGAAAGGGAGGCTCAAGGCGTCAGGCGCATGGCTCAAGGCCAAGGAATTCTACCTAATTCCTATGCCAAATAAATGGAGGGATGCCCATTAAAAAGGTTCAGAGGTTCCCGTCTTCGTTCTATCGAACTACGCCGCGGCAAGCAGATAACAGGTGTCAGGAAAAAATTGACTCAGCGCTGAGGTACGGCAGGGTAGGATTCAACAGGGCAGGTGCAGAAGGTGCGCTTTTGATTTGTAAAAATAAAAAAGCCGTATGCTACCAATGCATACGGCTTGATTGCCATTTATTGTTGATTGATGCGGTTAACTATTTGAATGAAAATTTCCGGGTTTTATTTATGACCGTTGCCGCCACCATTGCCGCCTCCGTTCCCGCCGCCGTTGCCATTGCCGCCACCATTTCCACCGCTGTTGCCGTTACCGCCGCCATGACCACCGCCGTGTCCATTACCATGACCGTTACCGTGGCCGGCGCTATGACCGGCGACGGCACCGGAACCACCGCCCTTACTATGCCCTAAAGCAAGTCCCCGGCCCCTGCCATGACCTGAAGCGTTTGTATCGGAAAAGCCTAAGCTTTTACCTTTTGATACGGCGCTACGACCGAAGTGCCCCTTTGCCGCTTTGCCTTTGTTGCTTCTGGCAGTAGCGGCTTTAATCCCAGATTTGGTATAGGCGTGGTTTGAGTACGAAATATTATGTTTGCTAAACGTTATCGATTGACCCCGTCCTAAATAAGAAGGGTGCACGTTCACGTGCTGGGCAATTTTGCCCCATCCCGTGTCCTCTGCTCGCAACGCTGCAATTTGCTTATTAACCCCATCCATTTTGGCTTGAAACAGGTCATTGGCGTTTTGAATATCCTGCGGATCTTTGCTTGTTTTCGCCAGGGAAATGGCCTCGGCGACTTTGGGATCCTGTATGGTGGCCTGGAAAGCCAGGTTATGCGCATGCTGCGCCTGTGCGGCATTCTGGTAGCTGAAGTGATGGTTATCTAAGTCATTTTCGGTTTGATTCTCCTGTAGTTGGGCATGTTTCGAATACGAGAAATGATGGTTGCCAAAATTTTTTGAATGCCCTTTTCCCAAATAAGAAGGGTGCACGTTCACGTGCTGGGCAATTTTGCCCCATCCCGTGTCCTCTGCCCGCAACTGTGCAATTTGTTTGCTGACTTCTTCCATTTTAGCCTGAAAGAGGTCTTTGGCGTCTTGAATATCCTGCGGGTCTTTGCTTGTTTTCGCCAGGGAAATGGCCTCGGCGACTTTGGGATCCTGTATGGTGGCCTGGAAAGCCAGGTTATGCGCATGTTGTTCCTGCGCTGCATTCTGGTAGCTGAATTTGGCGTCATCCGCATCATTTTCAGCGTTGTCTTCATTTGCCCATATACCGGATATACCAGTCCCGATGAAAATAAAAATTCCCAGCATCAAAATTGAAAGCAGACTTTTCATTGAGATTCGTTTTTCACGTTTTCCCTGTGATATCAGCCAGTTCATTGTTTTCCTCCGGAAAGAGTATGTATTGTTTAAATGAAGTTGAATAGTTTCAAATATGCAAGAATTATGCAAGTCTTTGCTCAAAACTGAATGCCATTTGATTTCAAGTTGTTAGTTGAAATGTAAGTTTCTTCCGGGCTTGTGATTGTGAAGAAAAGTCAACAAAAGTGTCTGTTTTTTTTCACAAATACAAGCTTGATGGCAGGAACGACATGGTTCAGAGGTTTGGGGCTTCGCGCTACGAGCTTGGGGCTACGCCCTTCAGGCTTCGACCCCACAAGACGACGGGACAAGACGACCCCACAAGACGCCGCGGCAGTCAGGTGCCCGGTGTCTAAAGCCAGAGAATAGAAGTGCGGTCATATTATTCGCAGGTGTCTACATTAACCGCGTCATTATGTCGTGCGGGACAATCCTGGGGATAATATAGAGGCTTAAAATAAAGGAGCCACCGATGATCAACAAAGCAAAAAAGGAATAAAATATTAATAGTCTTTTATTTAAAAAATCACCACGCAGGCATCGATATGCGTTAATGTGTTCCTTTCCATCTTCAAGAAACTCTTTTACATAAACAGGCAAACTCTGGTCCTCTAAATATCTTTTGAAGTGTCTTTCCACCTGATACGCCGGCCAGCCTTTTTCATTAGCCGCTATATGGAATATATCGTATTCACTTTTACCTATTATCTGTTTTAACTTCCACAAATACTCACGGGGCGTTAATGTTTTGTTTTTGATTAAATTACGTATACTGAAAAATAGATAAATAATTAAAATAACGACAAGAAAAGATGTCATAGCGAAGATATCAGGTCCATGCATTGAATCATCCTTTTATTGGAAGTAACAAGAACCTGTTAGCCAAATGAAGTGAATTTGAGGTCAGCAGGTTCTTTCTATCTGATGATACGACTAAAATCAATTGAAAGCGACCAAATTTATCCGGATGGTGAATTATTTTCGCGGTAAGGGGTTAAGCGGGGGATCCAGCGGCGCACGCCCGCCCGGTAGTGTTTGTAGCTCTCGCCAAATCTTTTTGACAGTCGCGGTTCCTCAAAAGCCAGAACATGTAAATTGAAAATCCCGAACATTAACAAAAAATAAGCCAATAAGTCCTGAGACTGAAACAGGATCACTTCTCCGAGCAGTATTGGAAAGCCGCCAATATACATTGGATTTCTGACAAAGCGGAACAAACCGCTGACCACAAGTTTTTTGGGCGGCATCGCATGTATTGGGCTGCCCTTGCCGATAAAAATAAAGCAAAAAGAACACCAGAAGTAAATAATCGCCCCGCAAACAATGGGCACTACCCCGAAATATCGCAATTCCCTGATATCGAAAAGCAGCGTATGATTGGGTGATGAGAGAATCTTATAGGGTATCCCGATAAAAATGACAGGCAGCAAAACAAATAAGAACCCCATCGTCCCGAAAAACGCTTTTGTGGTTTCAAATCTTTCCGGTTTCATTATCGGTCGATAACCTTTCTATTTTTTATAACCCGGGGGGGCTACGAACCCCCCGACAATCTCGGACAGGCCCCTTGCAAAGTCTATGGTTGTGCGGTCCTCGAACCGGTTACCGATAATCTGGACACCCACCGGCAGGCCTGATTCGGTCAGCCCGATCGGCGCCACGGTGGCCGGCAGACCCGACACGATGGCCATGACCGTCCAGGTCAGGTTGTCGAAATAAGACTTCGACCGCCCGTTAATCATCAATCTGCGAGAAGTAATCGGCAGTCGATGTTTGTGTTCAAAGGCGGCAGTCGGTGACACGGGCGCAAGCAGCACATCGAAACGTTCAAAGAATGCCGCCCACTGCGCTTGCTGTTTTCTTTGTTTTTCGACGTATCCCTCCCATATCGGTATGGCTCCGGCCATCATATCGTCGCGAATATTTGTCCAGAGCCGTAAACTTTTCCATAGCTGGATATCCGGACGTGCCTGCTCGTCTATTTTTAGACCGGCTGCGCGCAGTTTTTCCACGGCTTTTTGCAGCACTGCCGATACCCCGGCATCGATTTCATTGCTAATATCGGAATCCTTGAACCACACCGCAACGCGATAATCCTTAAATTGCTGTCTGCGAGACGGCAAGAGCCCCCGCATGCTTGTGCTTTTATCAGCACGATCCGGTGACATCAGGATTTCCAGAGCCATCTCAAGATCATCGGCGCTACGGGCCAGAGGCCCGACCACAAAAAGCGGTATCAGCGGCATTGTGTCCGGAGGAACCCGGCCGGGCATGGGCGGAATATGCCCATAGCGCGGAACGAGCCCAAAGGTGGGCTTGTGGCCAAAAACCCCGCAAAAATTGGACGGTACGCGGATCGAGCCGCCCAAATCACTGCCCAGTTCCAGAGGCGTGAACCCCGCGGCAAGGGCGGCAGCCGAGCCGCCGGATGAACCGCCGGGCGTTCTGGACAGATCCCAGGGATTATGGGTCGTCCCATAGACCGGGTTGTAGCTTTGAAAATCACGTGCATGGTATGGGATGTTGGTTTTGCCAAAGATGATAGCACCTGCGTCGATCAGGCGCTGGATCGCTATGGCATTTTGTTGCGGGATATAGTTTTTAAGCTTGGGATCACCCGATGTTGCGGGCATGCCGGCCACTTCGAAGACATCTTTAACCGTCATCGGCAGTCCGTGAAGCGGACCCCAGATTTGGCCTGCAGCGAGCGCTCTGTCAGCTTCAGCTGCGCGTGCCCGGGCTGAAGTCACATCCATGGCCACCACGGCATTGATGCGGTCATCATTCGCCTGTATGTTTTCAATGTAGCGATTGAGAAGATCAAGAGAGGAGATCTCTCCGCGCCGGATGGCGCCGGTCAGCTCGCTGGCGGATTTAAAAAGGAGGGGGTCGACCTTTTGGGGTGCACTGGAATCTGATCCAGTCTTGCCACAGCCAATCAGAACACCAATTAGAAAAATGAGTGCACTAAGCTTAAGAGCCTGCCTACAAAATGCCATGAACTTTTCTCCTACTTATTTCTTGTCATCGATTCTCTCCAATTTTTTTATAAGAAGTTTGATGTTTTTTTGCTTTTTTTCTTCTCTCAGCTGCCTCTGGGAATTTGTATAAAATTGGTGGTTTTTTATCAGCTTTAAGGTCCCTCTGTACCATTTGGCTTCATCGCTGACGTCTATGCCTCTTGCGCTGCGTCCTTTTCTTAATTTTCCATCCTTCTGGAAAAAATCGTCTCTGCCCAGATGATCCAGATCGGCATCGCACAGGATTTTTTCAACCGGGTTTTGCGGTTTGCGCGCCAGGTCGGTGGCCAGGATCATCTTTTGAACCTTTTTAATTTCGGCCGGCTTGTATCCAATCAATTTAAGGATTCTGCCGGCCATGCGTGCCGCAATCGGTTCATTTTTGTCGTATTCTCTGATGTAGCCGGTGTCATGAAAATAAGCCGCGGCAAGCAGCAATTCCCTGTCATGCGCGGAGATATTCTCAGCCAGCGCAATGCGGTTGGCAACCGCAACAACACCCCGGGTCGGGTGCAGGGTATGCTCGGCATTGTGATATTTAATGCCGGCCGGCAGCTCATCTTTAAACAACTCACGTATGTACTGATCCACTTTTTTCAATCGCGGTGTATGCGGCGAATATTTTGGTTTCATTTTTGGGCTGACGCGTTTTTCTGCCATAAGGCAGCTCCATTTTTAAGGCGTCAAAACGAGGCACTCATGAAGTTGACTATTCAAAGCGCCTGAAAGTCAGGTGAGAAAGAGGATTCAATTCTGTAATCGGTGGATCGCGTCGGGTCAGTTGGATCGGAAGAATCAGAAATAGGATAAACGTATCTATACCTAAATCGGTGGGATTTAGTCAATAATAATCGGGTGTTTGTGGCCGCTGCGATGGTGGAAATATCAACGAATTGATGCGGTCGTTATCGCACGCCGCTAAACAGCCGACTTACCAGAGGCCAACGCCGTAGATATCGTGCGTTGTTCTGGTTTCAAGGTGCTCGTTGATATTCCGGTGCAGCTCGATGCGGCGCGGGTTCTTCGTCCATTGCTGCCAGTGCTCCAGGGACGTCCACCGGCTGATGACCAGACACTCCTCGGTTCGATCCAGGTGGAAAAAGGTTTCACCTGAAATATAACCCGGCTGCTTGACGGCCAGCGCTCTGAGTTCGATGATGTGAGGCAACAGGACCTTTGCCGAAACCCCTTTCTTTGCCACGTGTTTGATGAGCACGCCAATCGCCATCTCGCCCTCCTTTCGGTAGGTCATCCTCTTGGTTTGTCCGGGTGTTGCAAAGTCACTTCTGCCCAGATTCGTAAGGAGATGGAGATCAGGATTGGAAATTGCGCAATCGGAAAAATGTGAGGATGTTCTACTATTAGCCGACATATACTACATAGTGGTATATGTCAATACAGAATGCATGCACCGATAAATGAAAAAATGCGGGATGGTATCTGCAAATACCGAACCGGGTTCAGCGTTAAAAGTCAACGGATTCTGAACTGAGGACTGAGAGCTGAGCAGGCAGAACTGTTTGGCCATAAGTAAGGCTAAGAGCGCCAGGTTCGAGCAGATGGTCAGATGATGAGGCCGATTGATACCAGAAGCGGTGTGAAGATATTGATGGCCACGTTCAGACCCATTGATGGGATTAATTTTTTTACGTCTTCCGCATAGCGATAGGCGCCAATACTGACCGGAACGGCTAATGTAGCGGTTGCGAGCCCAATAAGACTGGCCCTGGGCAGATACTGGCTATATACGCCCCAAATCAAAACCAGATACGCCATCACCAGAAATCCAACATACAGCAAGCTGCTGGCACGGCGACCGATTACGATAGGCAGGTGCCTGCGGCCGACATTGCGGTCCGCTTCGACGTCCGGGAATTGATTGAGCAGCAATAAATTGCTGACCAAAAAAAACGGAATCAGCGATGCGACCAACGCTGTCCAACTGTAGCTTCCGGTTAGTGCGACGTGGGTGCCGATAACCATGAATGGTCCAAAACCCAGCCCCGGTGCCACCAGGCATAAATACGGATAGTGCGCGATCCAGGGCGTGTAGAAAATGAGCAGAAACAAGCCCAGGGCACCGATGGGAAGCAACGCCGGTCCGCGTACGATGAGTAAATAAAGGCCAATGCTGACAACAATGCTGAATGTGACTATTGCAATGGTCAATGCATGTTTGGCCATATGGGGATTTGCCGGAAGGGTGCCGCTGCCCCCGCTAAAGGGCGTGCGCCGGGTATGAAAATCCAACCCACTTTTAAAATCAAAATATTCATTAAAAGCATTAACGCTGATATGCGCCGCAATTGCACCGACAAGCACCATGGTCACCTGAAAAGCGGAAACATACCCCTGTGTCCAGAGGGCTGTTCCAAAACCAAGGGCAACACAGGCCGGGGTTAAAATTAAGAAGGGCAATCGCATCGGACCCAGGATATATTTGATATCAACCATTTATCTTCTCCAGTTTTAATCAAATACTCACCAGGGATGCTATAACACAATACCTATTTTATAAGAATATAAAAATTGTGATTATTTCTTCGGAGCCAGCATCAGCATAATTAATGATTTGCCGGCCTGCCCCGAACTGAGGTTAACAACCGTGCTGTTTGCTCCTTTCTCTCCCATCAGACCTGAATGATCCTGTGACTGGGTTTCGGCCGAGATTGTCCAGCCGTTAGCCGGCAGTTCCTTTTTATAATAGTCGAGAATGGCGTCCAGATTGTCGTCAGATTGCATCATCACCATTACGGTTCCGGAAGCGCTCGTGGTCTGGACGATGGTGGCTCCGGGATAGGGCGCTGCAACCTGGTTCATTTCCGGGAGATATGCCATCCCTGACAAAGCCACATTCGCAGAGAGGGCAAAACACATTAAAACAGCACAAATAAGGATTTTTTTAGACATAATGGCCTCCTCTTTTGATTGTTGGTTTTTCCTTTCGGCCCAACTCATGATTTTCATTCCTGTTAAGTTTCAGCGGTCTAATACGAAGGCATTGAACTATTACGGATACGAAAAGATTCTCGCTTTCAATTAATGTCGTCTGTAATTATAAACGCCGTTTTGTTTGCTGATAAACGTAAACAATCCTGATTCAAGGATCGACTTTGGCACCCAGCCGGAAACCGGAAACATCCACACCGCCATGCGTCCCTCTGGTTTCAGGATGCGGTGCATCTCAGGCAAAAGCCGACTCAACGGTAGAAAAGGAAACGGAAGCACCCCGAATAACAGGGCCTTGTCCATGCTGGCAGCATCCAATCCCGTATCCAGCGCATCCCGATGCACCACGCGAACATTTGCTAATTTTTCCGCCTGCACTTTTTTTGATACCCGTTTAGTATAATTGGCCAAGGCATCCATTGCAACCAAATAGCCTTGATCGCCAATCAGCCTGGCTGCCGGTATCGTAAAAAAGCCGGTGCCGCATCCCACTTCCAAAACCCGCTGCCCGGGCCCAATACCGGCACCCTCCAGGGTTTTGACCGGATTCATCAGCCACTTGCGAAGCCGGCTTTCCATCATCATGCCGGCAGGCTTGAAAAGCAAATTCAAAAACGTTGATTTACCCAGTTTGTCCGCGTCCATTTACTATTTCCTGAGCCGGTCATCTCCCATTTCAAGTGACCTGTCCTGTCAGACCACCAACCCGTTTATTTAAGCGAAAGCCACCTCTAATATGGTAAAATCGTCCTCAAGACTTTCCAGATTTCCCAGGCTTTTGGCATGACGATATAAATGATCCAACCTGGACTGATCACCGGTTGTGTGTTGGGTCATAAAATCTGAAAATTCCTGAAAGCGCCACATCGAACCATCTGATTTTTCGACCTCATACACGCCATCGGAAAAAATGTATAACGTGTTGCGTCGACCAATCGTACACCCCCTTTTCTCATAGGTTGCCTTTGAGATGCCGCCAATCACATTGTTGGGTGTTCGCAGCGATGTAAAACCGGTATCGCTGTTTGAGGTGTCACCCAATAAAAGCGCTGGTGGATGGCCGCCGCTGGCATAGGTTAATTCTTTGGTGCGCCGGTTATAGGTGCCATACCACATCGTAAAAAACATATCGTTGTTGTCTTCGCTGGGAAAAGCCAGATTCAATGATTCCAATACCTGCTCGGGAGCGTTGAAATCCGTATTCGGCAATGACTCAGAACGCAGCACATTCATAACCGATACCGACAGCAACGCCGCCCCGACACCGTGGCCGCTGACGTCAATCAGGTAGATGGCAAAATGATCTTCATCCACCCAATGGTAACCAAAGGCATCACCGCCCAATGATGTCGAGGGGACAAAGCGCCAGTCTGTGCGAATGGCCCCTTCGGTCACCGGCTGCGGCAGTATGGTTCTGACATAGTCAGCTGCTTCAGACAGCTCCTGATTGAGACGCTCCAGGGCCTGATTGCGCTCATTTAATGCGGCGTTCGTTTTTTGGTGCTCTTGTTCAAGTTTTTCTTCTGCAGTGATGGCTGAACGGGAATATATAAATCCTAAAGAAGTCAAAATTAAACAGATAACAATAATATTACTGTAATTTAAAACCGCTATGTAAATTTTACTGAGTTCTATAATAGGAACGGATACATTGGCATAATAATTCATTGCAATATAAGCGAAACTGTATATCGCTGCGATTAGAATCTTTCTGAATGTCGTCCAGGGTAAAACAAAGACGCATACAGGCTGGACTAAAACAAGGTATTGAAACCCGGCGTCCCACCCAATAACAACGGTACACACAGCAGCATGGGCAATATTTTCAATAGTGATGAGTAAATAACCCTGCGAGATATATCCTTTCCTGTGAAGAATGAAACCAGTCGCCCATAAAATCACACTAAAAATGTTAAAGAGGGCTAATGTCTGAACTCCTAACAAAGCAAAAATTACGATAAACAGACTATGTGTTAATATGCCGAGTGGATGCGCATAGTTGCCGAAAACCATAGCGCGTAGTAATCGAGGAGTATAATACTCTGGAGGATATTTACCTTCCGGAACTTCATTAAGACTATTGATGAATGATTTAATAGAACGGCTCATTTTATCTCCTCGATCCCGGTAAAATCATGAATTTGCGACGTATACTATCGTTACATCCCCGCTTTGCGCCAGATGACCATCAAACGGCCTGGAATCGTTTGATCCTTATAAGGGAGCCTGTGCCGCCATTCCGATATGGGTGTTCGGGGGCTGAGTCTTTTAAATTCTGTTGCCGCTGTGCGGGCATCCGCTTCACGCCCCAGCTGAATATAACTGGCAGCCAAATAGGCCTGGACGGGGATGTAATCCGGATTGCGGTCACGGGCCCGGCCCAGGACTTCGATCGCCTCCTCATACCGGCCCATCAGATAATAGGCATGACCCAGGTTCCATAAATACTCGGCCGGATACAAGGGGTTGAGGCGCATGGCCTTTTTTATGAGCTCAACGGTCTCCTGCGGTCTTCCGGCCCAGGTCAGTATACCTGCTAAGGACGCGATTCCCTCAGCATCGTTAGGACTGAGAGCAATGGCCTTCTGCTGCACAGCTATGGCTCTTGCGTGCCGCCTTTTGTGCAGATAGATCTCGCCCAAAATTGTGTAACCAGCCGGCAGCGATTCATCCAGGGCGATTGCCTTTTGTGCAAGCTCCTGGGCCCGCCTGAGAGGTCGGGGGCCCTGGCTCCAACCCTGGGTCCACTCCCGACTATGAACCCAACCCAGAAGCGCATATGCCGCCGCAAAATCAGGGTCCAGATTAATGGCTTTGTTCAACACCTGCCGGGCCTGGATATTTGATTCTCTTGTTAAGCGGCTAAAATACTCCAACCCCTGCAAATAAAGATCGTAGGCGTCCATATTGCCGGTGTATCTATGCAGCAAACGCTTTTGCTCATCCGCGGTCAATTTGACGGCCAGTGCTGCTACGATCTTTTGCGTCACATCGTCCTGCAGCATGAAAATGTCCTTTAACTCCCGGTCAAACCGGTGGGCCCAGAGGTGTCTCTGTGTGGTTGTATCTACCAATTGGGCTGTGATTCGAACCCGATCGCCTGCCTTGCGGACGCTACCCTCCAATATATATTGTACCCCGAGTTCCCGTCCAACTTCCGCTATTTGGATCGATTTGCCTTTGTAGACAAAAGAAGAGTGGCGGGCGATGACAAATAGCCCGGATATTTTGGAAAGATCCGTGATCAGGTCTTCAGTTAGCCCGTCGCTAAAATAATCCTGCTCCGGATCCCCACTCAGGTTTTGAAACGGCAGAACGGCGATCGAAGGGTTGTCGGGCAAAGGCAAGGCCGTCTTTGCAACAGAGGCGACCTCATTTTCAGAACGCATAAAAAAAATCCAGATGCTGAGCGCACCGGCCACCAAAATAATGATTGCAATAGAAGCGGTGATTGCCCGGCGCCATTTCACTGCATCTGGTTTTTGTGCATCGATCATCTTGCCGGAACTTTCAGGATCGATTAATAGCCGATAGACTCGAATCGGTTCAGCAATATTTTTTATATTTTGTTCGCCTAAATATTGATAGCCCAGTGATAGTTTATCTTTGATGTGTTCATAAACGGTTCCGGAAATGGCAATTCCGCCGGTGGCCGCCAGCCCTTCCACCCGTGCCGCAATATTGACACCATCACCATAAATTCGCTCATCTTCTCCAATCACATCGCCAAGGTTGAGTCCAATGCGAAATTCCATACGGCGGTCGTGGGGGGTACTCGCATTTCTCTTGTTGATTACCTGCTGTATTTTTATAGCGCTGTTGACCGCATCCACAACACTGGCAAATTCGGCCAAAATATTATCGCCTGGTGAATCGACTACGCGCCCATCATGTTGTTGGGTTATGACAGTGGCCAGTGCGCGGTGAGCGGCTAAATCACGGACAGTGGCGTTTTCGTCGTCTCGCATCAGCCGACTGTAACCAATGACATCCGCACTGAGGATGGCTGTGAGCTTGCGTTTAAAACCTTTTTGAGCCATGGGTGACGCCTCTTTTAAGGTTTTAAAACGAAAATGAGAAGGAATCGATCTTTTGCTGATTTATTAAATATCCAAAGGGGCTTAGGGGGTCAAGCATAATTATGGAAAGGTGAATGCGATGATAAATTGTTCAATTAAGGGGTTTATTTGAATAGCCTCACAGAAAATCAGCTGTCACATAGTCGGCTATTTTTAAAAATGTCAAAATACTGACAATTTTACAAATATGAAACGGATATCACAACATTTTTTGGATTTCGAAAATAGCGATTTGTTGGAGATATTGCAGGTTTTTCAAATTTTAAAATTCCAAACCAAAACTCTTTTGACGACAAATCATTATGATGGAGGATGCTCCGGTGCCCCTGCTTTGCGGAGCCCTTCATTCTCTCTTTCCGTATCCTCTTTGTTTTTATGAAGTTGGGTCTTTCTTCGAGTCTCAAGGTTAAACCGTGGGTTGATTTCAAGCGCTTTTTCCATATGGAAACGGGCTTTTTTATCTCGACCAGTTTCGCCATAAACCATTGCAAAATAGAGATGGGGATAAAACATAGTGCACTCGCCCATTTCGCATTTGGTTTTAACTTTTTCAAACTCAGTTAACGCTTCTTCATAACTGCCGGTGTGGTAATAAATTTTTCCATTAAGAAGTGGAACTCCCCAATTATGATGAGGGTCTAAAAGCGCCGCGGTCTTATTAGGTATTAGCGCTTTTTCTTTTTGACCTGAAAAGAACAGGCACCTTGCATATAGAAAATGCGCATTACTGAAATTTGGGTTTAATTCAACGGCCTTTTCGTACTCAACCAACGCATCATCATAATTTCTTTCGATTAAATATATATCAGCAAGAAGCAAATGACCGATATTAAGAAATTCATCAAGCTCAATAGCCTTCTGGGCCATTTTTTTTGCTTGCATCATTGCTTCCTTGGGAGAAGGCACCCATCCATACCTTGCGGCCTGTGCAAGACAGGAGCTTAAACCCGCATAAGCATGGGCATAATTGGGATCTATTTCAAGCTGGCGTTTTATTAAATCTATTGCTTTAATGTTATCTTCCCGAGTATTCCGATTGTAGTGGTATTCTCCTTTTTTATTTAATAACCAGGCCTCTAAACTGTCTGTTCCTTGTCCAGGCAAATCAACATCGAATGATGCGCCAAATTCTCC
>Ga0209567_10000259_pt1 | contig 28586 bp, 17 predicted proteins | sample COG_12_FD_184756 | JGI IMG/M metagenome (GOLD analysis project Ga0209567, IMG submission 184756) | Pelagic marine sediment microbial communities from the LTER site Helgoland, North Sea, for post-phytoplankton bloom and carbon turnover... | ecosystem: Environmental > Aquatic > Marine > Neritic... | reverse complement strand
GTGTTGAAAATAAGCTCATCAGACGTCTACCCGATAGCGGATTGACGATAAACATATGAGCGGTCGACGGGTTGGCATCCATTGGTATTCTTTTTGAATATTGACCCAGTTTTTCAAGAGCGCGGGCCAGTCCCTCCGGTGACCCCGCAAAACCGGCACCGGTCGAATCCGCCAGATATTCGCGCGACCGTGATATGGCCATTTGAATTATCATGGCCGCAAAAGGTGCCATTATCGACATGGCAATCAATCCAATCGCATTGCCGCCCCGGCCACCATCGCCGCCCCGGCCGCCAAACACAGCTGAAAAGCGGGCCATATTGGCCAGCACCATAATAGCGCCGGCCATGGTGGCAGCGATGCTGCCGATTAGAATGTCACGGTTCTTGACATGTGCCAGTTCGTGTGCCAGCACGCCCTTGACCTCATCCTGCTCCATTAGATTCAACAGCCCCTGGGTGACCGCCACGACGGCGTGTTCCGGGTTGCGCCCGGTGGCAAAGGCATTGGGGGTGTCCTTGGGGATGACATATACCTTTGGCATGGGAAGCCCGGCATTCTCGGCCAGCGTTTTGACCATCTCATAGACCTGTGGCGCCTGTTCGGGGCTGATTTCCTGGGCCCGGTACATTTTCAAAACAATTTTATCTGAAAACCAGTAACTGAAAAAATTCATGCCGGCAGCGATCAACAGCGCAATGATCATTCCTTGCTGACCGCCAAAATATTGCCCGATCCAAATAATTATGGCTGTCAACACCGCCAATAAGATCGTGGTTCTTATCCGGTTTCCCATTGCTATCTGCTCCTTTCATCTCATACATGGTTAGCGGCCGTCGGTTAAGCGAAGCCAACCCGCCTTTATCATCAGCCGCTGGAATAAAATCATGCTGAACTTCACTGCCAAAATATAAAGCGGCGCCTAAAATTGGCAAGCACCTGCTGACCACACAACGTCAACCAACAATCGCTATCGGCGGCCGGGGAACCTGTCGCCAACTTTGCTGTCACTGTTACGGTCTGATCTCTGATGTTCTAGCCCGAATCATTCATAAAAGTCAATCCGCAATAACTAAATGAAATTAAAAAAAATAATTGTTCTTTTTTATAAATACTTATTGTTTGCCCTATGTTTATATGCTACGCCTGAGTTGTCGTAAGGAGAACACTTGCTGGCCGTCAGGCAAACATAAATCAGTTAAATACATTCATGATCTGCACCCGGTTAGATGCCCCCTGACCGAGAATGCAAGGCAAACCCAACGCGTTGGCGCTGCATTTGCGGATAGATTTAGGTAAGCAGAATGGAGAAATTTGAAACTGCGCAGAAGCGACTGCAGATCGATGCGTCATTTACTCAAACCGGCGAGTCGCAGAAAACCTCATCGATAGAACCCTCCGATGATGAGGCCCAGGTCAGTCCAAGCGACAGAAAAGTAATCTATGCCCTAACGCGCAGACGTAAGGAAGAAAAAGAATCTGCAGAAACAGTCAAAATCCGCAAGACGCATCTGATCAATAAAATCAACTTCATCAATTTTCAGGACAGAACCCTTCTGATCAATCTTAAACACCGTTCTTACCATAACCTGCTGACACTTTTAGCCAGGCCTCAACCGTGCATGGGCGACGAACTGGATTGTTGCTGGGAAAAATCGGAAAATGATTTACAGACTTTGGATCTTTATGAATTTGAAAACCTTTTAATCCCAGACGGTCAGAATCTCATCCGTTTAGAACCCGATCTTATCCGCATGGATAAAAAAGTCATTCGTCTGCTATTGCCGGAACATGGCATTGAAGTAAGTTCACGAAAGATGAGGCGGCACGCCAGCAAGGGCATAACGGCTCAATTGTTACAAAACAGCACTATTTTTTCAGGAACATTGGTGGATTTTAATGCCTGTTCCCTTAAAATACGGCTAACGGCTGAGCCACCTCAAACTTTTGACTGGATTAATTCAGAATCGACAGTTAATCTTATTTTAACTGATCACAGGGAAACTTACTATTCCGGTGAATGTAAAATCATTCGACAATGTGCCGATAAAAAAAATCGCGTCTACATTTTGAGGCCCCTCGTTTTTGAAATCCAACGTTTCAAACAAAAAGAGTTTCGCAGTCACCGGTACCAATTAACGCCTTCGCCAAATGTTTTCTTCAGACACCCGTTTTCCAATAAGCGGTTTGATCTTAAAGTCATCGATTTGTCGGGATCGGGGTTTGCGGTAGAAGAAAATCAGAATGATTCTGTGCTGTTGCCGGGCATGATTCTGCCTGAATTGGAGTTGAGCTTTGCCAACAGTTTTAAGATCAAATGTCGTGCTCAGGTCGTTTATCGCAAAAGCTTCGAAACCGAAACAGAGGGCAACCGGGTAAAATGCGGCCTGGCCTTGCTCGACATCGATATTCAAGATCATGCAAGGCTGATTTCTATCCTACAACATGCCAAAAACGAAAATTCGTATTTTTGTAACCGTGTAAGCCTTGATAAACTCTGGAATTTCTTCTTTGAAACCGGGTTCATTTACCCTGACAAGTATGGGCATATTGAGAAAAACAAACATCAGATCAAAGCGACTTACGAAAAACTCTACAATCGTGAGTCCAACATTGCCCGGCATTTCGTCTACCAGGACAATGGCCGCATTTTGGGGCATATGGCCATGCTGCGTTATTACAATAAGACCTGGTTAATCCATCATCACGCCGCTCGCAAATCAGCTCTCAACAAAGCCGGCTTGATCGTTCTGGATCAAATTGGCCGCATGGGCAACAACTCCCACCGGCTGAATTCACTCCACATGGACTATTTAATTTGTTATTATCGCCCTGAAAATAAATTCCCGAGCCGGGTCTTTGGGGGAGCTGCCAAGTCGATTCACGATCCTCAAGGATGCTCCATTGATGCCTTCGCCTACTATCATCATCGGTGTAATTTAACGCGCAAGGCTCATCTGCCGGTATCCTGGCAGCTTACGGAGGTATCGGAGATCGACCTTGCGGAGTTGGAAAATTTTTACCGACATGTATCCGGAGGATTGTTGCTGGATGTTACAGATTTAAGACCCAACTGCCTTAACATTGATACGCTTTCGGATGAATACCAGCGTTTGGGCTTAAATCGCGAGCGGCAGCTTTTCGCCGTGCGGCAGCACAATCAGTTAAAAGCGTTTGTAATGGTGAATCTAACCGATCTGGGTCTTAATCTTTCTAATTTAACCAATTGCATTAAGATTTTGGTTATCGACCCGCAAGCATTTTCGGTAAATATGTTAAACACCACCCTGGACATTTTGGCCACAAAATTTCAAAAATCTAACATGCCCACACTTTTATATCCTGCTGAATATGCTGATGAACAGGGCATCGCCTATGAAAAGCGTTATAATTTATGGGCATTCAGCCTACAGTTCTCGGATCCGTATTTCAAATATATCAATCGCCTTCTGCGATTCTTTTAGGATCCATCTGCGGATACAGCCTTACGTCCACTACAAGAGATGAGGGGTGTATACATAAATCTTCTGAAGTCACTGAAAAATTCAAGAAACTCTCTAAAGAAACCGTCAAATCCATCTTCATACTCATCAAACTGAATTCCCGAATGCTTTCCAATCGTTTCCACCTTCTTGGTAAAATTAAAATTATCAACATCTTTTAATTCACCAAAAATTAAATTATGCGGCCTGACATCAACGTCAATATCCTGGTAGCCTGTATCATAAAGGTAAGAGTATAATTTAATCCCGGCATACGGATCAAAGTTAAAATCATTTTGGATAATATCCATCATGGTATTTATATACTTTTCCAGTCGGGTTGAATGACCGAAATACCGCAGGCAGTTACAATCCAGATCAATGAGGCATAAAATTCCGCCCGGTTTCAGGATCTTGGAGATATTTTTGACGATATCAAGGCTTTCAACACGATAGTATTCGAGAACAAAACGCAACCAGATAAAATCGAACATTCCCAGGTCATTTAGCGGTTGGCGAATATCAGCACGCGCAAATTCAATGGCCTCATGGTGATAATGGTCTTTGGCATATTGAAGTCTCTGCGGCGACATATCCACCCCAACCACTGAGCCAAGCGGCTGTACGAGCTTATTCAGGTAATAAGTGGTTTTTCCGGATCCACATCCCAAATCAGCAACGCGCATCCCTGGCTTGATCCCCGCCCAGAGCGCTTGTTTTTCAACAGCCACCGGATCTGTTTTCATATCAAGACGAACAGATTCTTCGTCACTTTCCATTAAATAATTGCGCTGGTTCATAGTTAGGATTCCTCGGCCCAAATGCAATCAATGACCGCAACGGCAGGTTTGGCAATGCCGGGGTTGTATTTTCCGAAATCATTATTTTGATGACAGATGCAACAAATGTCAACCGATCCTGCAACATACACTTTTTTCGCGCAAAAAGCGATCTTTCCCCATACCATTTTAATTTCGAGCCAACTGCAGACTGCTGTCCGCAAAAGGCAAACATCGCGTTGCGGCCAATGCTGAACTACAGGTATTCACCCCATCAAGAAAATGTCCCTCCCTCAGTTAAATGCCCCAGAGATAGGGGATTTACCCCTTTTCAACCACCGCATCGCAAGTCTGCAGCCTATCGGTCCGGTCAAAATTAAATAGTATTTTGAAATGTTAACTCATTCATAAACTTTTCGGAACCACTGGCACAGAAAATGAAAGAGCAGAAGCAGTAGATCTCACCAAGAGGGATTGACCCCTAGCGGATGAGAAGCGGTGGTGGTGCCCGTTGAACTTCTTCTTCACCCGTTTTGTTGACACTGCCACTTACGGTGAGTAGATTAACTCATTACTGCAAGGTTCGTTATCATTAAGGAGGAAGACAATGAACAAAGCGATCAAGTGGGGATTGATCATCTGTGTTGGGCTGGTGGTGCTTGTTATTGCCACCTTACTGATTGCACCGGCTTTCATAGATATCCAGGATTACAAACCCGAAGTGGAGAAGCTCGTTTCCGAAAAGACCGCCAGACCGTTTACCATTGGAGACGACCTGAACCTGTCGCTATTTCCATGGGCCGGTGTGTCTTTTTCCAATTTACAGCTGGGGAATACACCCGGTTTCGCAGAAAAAGAGTTTGTCAACGTTAAGTCCTTTGAGGTCAGGGTAAAACTGCTGCCACTGCTGTCCAAGGAGGTTCAGGTCAAGCGCTTCATCTTAAATGAGCCCTCTATTACGCTGGTGAAAAATAAAGATGGGCGCGTCAACTGGGCTCAGCCGGAAGGTGCCAAAGATACAAAGACAATTGAAAAAAAGAAAGACCCGGAACCATCGAGCACCGGTCTACCCATTAAAGATCTGACCGTTGGAGAGTTTTTGGTGAAAAATGGTTCGATCACCTGGATTGACCATACCACTCAGACCCGCAAGGACATAACGGCCGTTAATCTAAACTTGCAGGAGGTTTCCCTGGATCGCCCAATCAAGCTTTCTTTCGGGGCCCAGCTCGATCAGCAGCCGATATCGGTGGCGGGAACCATCGGGCCGGTGGGCAAGGACTTCAAACAGGCCACCATTCCCCTGGATCTTGACATTAATGCGCTCAAAAAACTTATCCTGACCATAAAAGGCAAGGTCATGAATCCTGGGTCAACGCCCGCAATCGATCTGGCCGTCGACATGCAACCGTTTTCCCCCCGTCAATTGGTGGCCGCATTGGAGCAGCCGTTTCCCGTAGCCACATCAGATCCGAAGGCATTGGACCGTATCGCGCTTAAGGCCAACCTTAAAGGGGACGCCAACCAGATTGCAGTATCCAATGGTATTTTGAATCTGGACGATTCGACGCTCAATTTTTCGCTCAAGGCCTCTGATTTTTCAAGACCCAATCTGGCATTTGATATGAATCTGGACCGGATCGATCTGGATCGTTATCTGCCGCCAAAATCAGAGCAGCAGCCCGCATCTGCTGAGAAACCTGCCCCGAAAAAAGCCGCTGATTATGAGCCCCTGCGAAAGCTGATTCTGGATGGGCGCATTAAAATCGGCCAGCTGGTGGCCAGCAAAGCCAAAATCAATGATCTGCTGGTTCAAATCAAGGCTAAAAACGGTATTTTCAATCTTGATCCGCTGCAAATGGCGATGTATCAGGGCAATGTCAACGGCAAAGGCAATTTCAACGTGCAAACCCAGACGCCCAAAAGCAGCATGAGCCTGAATGTGGCCGGCGTTCAGGTCGGACCCTTGCTGCGCGATGTTCTGGAAAAAGACATTTTAGAAGGCGTTACCACTGCGCAGCTCAACCTGACCATGGCCGGTGATCATCCGGATAAGATCAAACAAACGTTAAATGGTAACGGCCAGCTGCGATTTAACGACGGCGCCATCGTCGGTATCGATCTGGCCGGCATGGTTCGCAATGCCAAAGCTGCTTTTGGCCTGGCACAAAAGCCTTCCGAGCGGCCGCGAACTGATTTTGCTGAACTCAGTGCACCCTTCAGCATTAAGAATGGGCTGGTCAACACATCCCAGACCAGCCTGAAATCACCGTTGATCCGGGTGCTGGCAGCCGGTAACGCCAACCTGGTAACAGAGGTGCTCGACTTCCGGGTGGAACCCAAAGTAGTCGGCACCATCAAAGGACAGGGGGATAGCGCCGATCGCACCGGGCTCATGGTTCCGGTGATCGTATCGGGAACGTTTGCAGAGCCCCAGTTTAAGCCGGACCTTGCCGGCATTGCCCAGAAGCAGCTCAAAGGGGTGTTGGAGGGGACCGAGAAACCCGAAGATTTGATGGACAAGGAAAAGCTTGAGGAAACCGGCAAGGGGCTGCTGAAAGGAATACTCAATCAATGAGGCAAATGCCCAGATTAAGCACAATAGGGGTCATCGCCGCGGTTGTATCTCTTTTTCTGGCCGGCTGTGCCGGTGTCGGCAATCGCATGGAGCCGCCGCGGGTCAAACTCGCCAATATTCGCCCCGAATCGATTAATCTCCTTGAAACCGTCTTTGAGGTACAGTTGCGGGTATTCAACACCAATGAGACGCCCCTGACGATCAAAGGCGTCGAGAGCGAAATTGACATTAACGGTCAAACCTTTGCATTCGGGGTCTCAGATTCCGATGTTCAGATCCCGGCGTACGGTACCGAGTTGCTGTCGCTACGTGTATACTCATCCGTATTCGACATCATTAAAAGCGCAGTGGGAATGCACAACAAGGAGCAACTGCAGTACCATATCAAGGGCAAACTGCGCCTGGGAGCCGGCGCCTTTCCCCGTGCGCTGCCATTTGAGTCGGAAGGCACCATCTCTCTGCCCGATATTCCGGAATTCAGAGAACGCCGTCTGTCTCCGGAGTAATGGGACGCCAATATCATTGGGTTTTCAGCTGCAAATTCGATTCAGTCTTCCGTACCAAAATTCCAAGTACCCGTCATCAAATATCACATAAATCCCAGGTCTCAATTTTCAAAGCCCCGAACAGGGGCTGTGTTTGTTTTTGGTGATTTACCCTTCAACTTTGCTCAGGGATGTAAGTGGGCCGAAATCATGTGATACGGGTTTTAAGTGATTTTGAAATTTCCTCAATTTAACGACGCAAGCACTCTTGTGAAAACATCAGGAATTTCGTAAAATAATCAGGATATAGAACCTTAAACCGGATGGCCAAAGATTTGTTAAATTTATTCCAAACTTCAATGGCTTCGCATAAGTCAATAAAACCCATCGTCACCACAGCACTAATCTATCCAAGGATATTATGACGGCTGTACGATCAAGCGACACCAAGAGCGCTCCCATCACGCGCCGGTTCTGGATCTGGTTCATGCGGGATTTCCTGGGAATTTTCCGTGAAATGCGCTGGAGTTACCTGCCACCGTTGATGGTCTATCTGGCTGCCGGCGTTTTCGGGTTTACCGGTATCATCGAATCTTTTTTTGTCAAAGAGCAACTGGGATTATCGGCTGCATTTCTGGCCGGCCTGGCCTTCTGGGCCGGCCTGCCCTGGGCCTTAAAGATGCCGCTGGGACACCTGGTTGATCTGTTCTGGCGCCGCAAAGCCGCATTTGTCTACATCGGAGCCACCCTGATGGCCCTCAGCTTGCTGATCATGGTGGGCTTGACCGGGCATACCCAGTGGATGGCATCGTTTTTACCGATTGATGTCTGGTACATTATATCGACGCTGTTGTCCCCGGTGGGTTTCGTTTTGCAGGACGTTGTGGCGGATGCCATGACCGTTGAAGCCGTGCCGCCCGTCGATGAAGACGGTCAGCCGATTGCAGAAGCCACTTTACAACGTATGCATGTCACCATGCAAACCCTGGGTCGCATGGCGATTATCGGCGGTAGCGCTCTGGTGGCCGGGCTGGGTGGCTGGCTGGCAACTATCCTTTCCTATGAGGTCATGTACAAGTGGTCTCTGATCATTCCCCTGATTTCGGTTATAGGGGTGACCCTGGGCAGCTGGACCACCCGCCATCAGCGCCTTCAGCTGCGAAAAGAAGGCTTCGCATCCGAACAAATCGATGAGATGCTGCAGACCCATGACAGCCTGACCTCCCCCAACTGGTATATTCTGGTCGGCAGCGGCGTATTTGTGATCATGACGCTGCTGCTGGGGCTTTCGGATCTGCAGTTAAAAAAGGAAATCATCTTTGCGGGCTCTCTGGGAATTATAGGCTATCTGATCCACCAACTGGTGCAGGAGATGGACCCTGTCAAGCGTCGTGAAATCATCGGTATCGCTGTCATTATTTTTGTCTTCCGGGCCATGCCGACATTCGGCCATGGCGCCAGCTGGTGGCAAATCGATGTCTTGGGCTTTGATGAGGCCTTTTTCGGCACCTTACGGCAAATTGCCGCTTTGCTGGCCATCGCCGGCATGATTGCCCTGCGCAGCTGGATGGGCCGCCACCCGGTGCCATATCTGGTCGTATTTTTGGCGGTCTATCAAACGATTATGATTCTGCCGATTATTGGTATGTATTTTGGTTTGCATGAATGGACTGCGGCCCATTTGGGCTTTGGCGCGCGCACCATCGCCATCATCGATACCATGGCCGATTCGCCCATGGGCCAGGTGGCCATGATTCCCATGCTGGCCTGGATCGCCAAAGAAGCCCCGCGCGACAAAAAAGCCACCTATTTTGCGGTCATGGCGGCTTTTACCAATCTGGCGCTATCCGCCAGTAACCTGGGTACCAATTATTTAAATAAAATCTTTAACATCCCGCGAGGTCAGTACGAACAGCTGGGATCATTGATGATCACCGTCTCTGTCCTGGGTCTGATCCTGCCGATTGTCACCGTGCTCATCTTCAACAATCCGTTTCGCCGACCCAAATTGCCGACCGAGTCAGCCCCTGAAAAGGTTGCCCCAACCGCAGGCGGCTGAGGATTTTTTATTTGCTTCCTCTTCGGTGTCAATGGTAGGTTCTGTTCATCCCCTGAATCGGTCTGAAGCATTTTTTGAGGCCTGATATGAAGCTTGGCATAATTGGCCTGCCGCGTGCCGGCAAATCAACCGTATTTGATGCCTTGACCCAAAATACCACCGGCCCTGAGCACAAGGGGCGGGATCGGATTGCCACGGTCCGTGTCCCGGATGAACGCGTCGATGCGTTAAACCGGGTGGTCAACCCGAAAAAAACCATCTACGCCCAGGTGGAATATTTTTTGCCGGGTCATAAAAAAGACAGCACCGCAGACCCGTCACTGTGGTCGGCGGTCAGGGATTGCGACGCGCTATTGCAAGTCATTCGCAACCATGCAGCTTACGGTTTTGAAACGCCCTCCCCCGCCCGGGATTTTAGCAGGCTTAACCAGGATCTCGTTCTGGCGGATCTGCTGGTGGCAGAAAAACGCCTGGAACGCATCGAGCTGGACCACAAGCGCGGCAAAAAAATGGACCCGGAAGAATACGACCTATTAACCGCTTGCCGGGATTGTTTGGAAAACGAGAATCCGTTAAGAAGCAAACCGGATCTGGCCTCCGCCCACAGCCTCCGGGGGTTTACATTTTTAAGCGCCAAGCCCGTCCTTGTCCTGTATAACAATGAAGATGATGATGATCGACCGCCGGATATCGAGCGTGTGGCTGCTGCACAAGACTGCCTGGTCATCCGGGCTAAACTAGAGCAGGAGCTGGCCCAGATGGCCCCGGATGAGGCGGCCGAATTTCTGGCTGAATTTACTATCCCGGCATCTGCAATGGATCGCGTGATTCGGCAATCATACGCGCTCTTGGATCTGATTTCCTTTTTTACCATTATCAGCAGTGAAGTGCGCGCCTGGGCCATTAAAAAGGGCAGCCTGGCCTTAGAAGCGGCCGGTCATATCCACAGTGACATGCAAAAAGGCTTTATCCGTGCCGAGGTGATCTTTTTTCAGAATTTGATAACAGCCGGTAGCTACAGCGAAGCCAAAAAACAGGGCACCGTTAGATTGGAGGGCAAGGCTTACGAAGTGCAGGATGGGGATGTTATTCAATTCCGCTTTAACGTCTAGAAATGGTTTTAAACCCTCATATTTTGGCCGATGGCTGTGTTGTTCACCGTTTAAAGCTTGTAGTACGCAAGCAGCTTTAAACGCCTCACGCCGTGCCCTCGACCAAAATCTAAAGGTTTAAAAACCATTTCAAATATTCATTGCACATTTAAACGTGAATCATCAAAGCAACAAAGGTCATGTTTTTTTCTGGAAGGCGATATGTTATGAACTCCCAAATACGTTTGTAGCGGCCAGATATATGGGATGAAAGGCACAATCATTTTTGTTCTTGTGTGGGCAACCGTAAATTCCAAATATCTGGCCACCTGGCACGGCATAATTCATATCGCCTAAAAGAAAATGACATGACCGTAGCACAGTTTCTTATTTATCTACTGGGTGTGGATGCAAAAGGAGAAGAATTTGGCAGCAGATACGGTACTAGACATCATTGCCCAGGGGGCCTGGAACGGTGGCCGGTTGGTCGACAATTCCATTTATGAAAACAAAGGCATGACCTTTAAGGGCGGCATACCGGTCAACAACCAGACCATCGAGAAACGTATCGGCGTCCGAACAAGAACCGTGGCGCCCGAGAATGAGCGCATCGGCGTTCTGGCGTTTAAAGAGCTGCTGCAAACATGCGACATCGATCCCGCCCGCATCAAACTGATCATCGGGGCCACCAATATCGGTGAAGACAAATTGGATCCGGGACCGCTGGTGCGGCATTCCTTTGATCTTGTTAAAAGCAGCTGCCCGGACACGCGGGTGCTCGATTTATATGCCGGCTGTCCGGGTTTTAATGTGTCTGTTGAGCTGGTATTCATAATGTCGCTGGCCGGCTTTCTGCAGGCCGGCGACCTCTCGATTATTGTGGGTGCCGAAAATGTGCATCGCGCCAGAGTCTTTGCACCGGACGACACCGCCAACATCATCTTTGGTGACGATGCGGTAGCCACCGCATTAGAAACGAAATCGCACATATCAAAAACCGATGGTGACGATTTGCCGGAAAAGGTAACATTTAACGCCGGAGATGACATCGCGGGTTGCATCGCCGGCGAGCTGTTAAAAATAAAAGGTCCGCATAAAATAGACGGCATCATTATGGACAATCAACTGGGCATGCTCGAACACCGGATACCGGCAATGGCCGCCCGGATTCAGCACTGCTTTGTAGAGCAATCCTACCCCGAAGCGGCTGCTAAGGGGACATTCAAAAACTTTCGCAAAGCCCTGGCCTTTTATAATCAACATGTCAATGCCTTTGCTTTTGACGTGATGACGGTTGACCGGCAACCGGACCATATCGCCCAGATTGCAAATGCATATACGACCTCGGGCAAATACAAAACCATCGCCTCGATTTTCCTGGGCGCCGATCGAGACGTTGTGCTTCGTTTGCACAGGGGACAGGGACATTTCAGCCAGGCGCCCAAATGGGGCATTGTTGACACGCTGACCCAAAGCCATGGCTGTTTCGCCCCTTATATTGAGGTCCTGCCGTTTACCGACCGAGCAAAGATGTTCGGACACATGAACGGTAAAGGCGTATTTCTGCATGCCACCCGTGGCGCAAAATACCATCTGGAAACCTTAATGGCCCCCCATAACCTGGATTTAGATGATATCGATCTGCTGATAGAACATCAGGCCAATTTTGCCATGATCCCGCTAACCCTCGAGCAGGTGCTTGCCGGGAGCAAAGCGGACGCAAAACAGGCGGCGGCTGATTTTATCGCCGCCAAAATGGTGACCAATATACATGCGCGCGGAAATTGTTCGGTTGTCTGTATGCAAAGATTGCCCTATGATCTTGAGCGTGATGCCCTGCAACCCGATACCATTCAAGGGTATGCGGTCAATCAAAACCTTGACAGCCTGCGACAGGCCAAGACCATCCTTTACGATTCCATCGGGGCGGGTATGACCAGAAGTTCTTTTTTGCAAAGAAAAGAATAGTAGCGGTCAACATTAAACTGGGCGGCAGCGTCCTATTTAAATTGCAGCCGGGCTGCTCGAGCGCTGAATTTATCCTGAACATATCTCAAAAATTCATCTAAAATTCTTGGGTGGTGCCCGTTGCCCGCTTGTCCGCCTCTGGAGGGTTTTCCCGTTTGCCCGCAAAAAATATGCACGGACATTTTCCCAATTTAAACCGGCTTATCCGGCTCAACGAACTTAACCGGCCAAACTGATTGGGTGATCGAACATTCTTTAGGTTTTAGAACACCATAAAAGGAATCTCAAAAATATGCACAGCGGATATAAAGGAAAGTCGCCGGGATGATTATATTGGGTGATGAAAATAATTTCGACGAACCATTAGCAACATAATCTTATCAATGTGACAGTGATGCCTGTAGGACGCAAAATAACATTCGCCATCAGTTTTATACTGCTGGTGATTCTCATCGGAGGGGGTTTATTTTTTCTGGCCTCAACCCTTCTTCCGGGATTATTCGAATCGAAACTGAACTCCATTTTGAAAAAGGAGACCGGAATCTCAGAATTGTCGCTGGATTTGCGGCAGTTGGATCTTGAAGGCGCCGCTCTGGGACCGCTGCGCTTGGGGTCAGCCCGGAATCCAGCCGTCATCGTTCAGTCCGTTCAAGTGGATTACGCAGCCGGCGAACTTTATCGTCAGAAAATAAAAAAAATCGCGGCCAGTGGCGTTGAAATTTACGTTGAGCGTAAGAACGGCCAATGGGGGTTACGCGGTTTTGATGTAAAACAATTGCTGCGCCAATTCAAAACCGCCCCGGCCAATGACGGTATTGACAGCAATGACGCCCGCTCATTTCCGAATCATATTGAAATCAACAACGGCATTCTCATCTGGGACACAGACGAAACGACGTATCGCCTGGCATTTGAAATCGACATAATACCACATGAGAGTGCCGATCATATTTATATCGCCACCGTTCGTTTATATCCCCGTGGACTACCAGTAAAGGTTGTCGCCAATATCGATTTAAAGCAAAAACAAATCCGTTCTGAATTCAGGGCTGCGAATTTAGAATTGCTGCGCTTTGCAGATGTTTTTGAACGCATCGATAGCCTGGCCTTAAGGGGAGCGGCCAGTTTGGCGGCAGATGCCCGAATTCGTCTGGAGCCGTTTGAGATTTCATCTTTCAACGGTCGCTTAGAGGGACCCACAATGGGTATTGTGTATAAAGGCCTTGAGTTTCAGGCCGCTTCCAAAGACCCCCAACAGCGCCTGCCGCTGACCATTGATTTCGAGAGTCACAACCCGGGCAAAGTCGATGTTCGGCTCTCAAATTTGGCTTTGCGTAAGCCTTTGGCAGCGCGCCTGTCTGAATTCACCATAACTGTGCAATATCCGGAAACGGGCACCGAATTTTCCGGAAGTTTTAATCTGTCAGCGGATGGCACACCTGACCCGACAAAAGACCCTGCAGCGCTGCAATTTACCCAACCGTTCAGTTTGCCGCTAAGATTTTCCGGCCATCTGGCCAGAGATCACCAGTGGCGCTTTGAATTGATCAGCGAGGACCGCAAAACCCTTGCGCCAAAACAAATGGCATTTCAATATCATCAAAACCGCATTTCCGCTCAGATGCCCACGGTTGATCTCAGCGCTCAAGGAGCCGGGCGCCTTTTCGATATGACCTACAAACTGCAGGCTGCCGCTGTTCGTGTCGCCGCTGACGGTGTAAACATTTTCTCTCCCCGGCTCGTCTTAGACGGCGCGACAAATATGAATGTCGGTGCGACCCATGGCGGCGTGTCAGATTATAATATCGATTTGTCCGGCTCGGTTGTGAAGACCGCAACTGCCACCATTCGGCTCAAGCGACTTTCCGCAGGCGGGCGGCTGATTCGCGACCAGCAGGGCAAACAAAGTTTTAACGGCCGGTTAAAATTTGCCGGTACCCGCTTTGAAGCAAACGCGGCAAAAATTGCGCTCCACGGCGTGCAGGGCAGCATTCCGTTTACATTTCCGGCTAACCGATCAGGTCGAAAAGGGATGATTTCGATAAAAAATACCCGATTCAATCAACTGGACCTGGGTTCGATGCAGGCAGAAGTTCAGCAAACGGCATCCGGCCTGGCTTTCAGCGGCAAAATTAAAAATCCGGTGTTGCCGGCACTGACGGTTCAATTTTCAGGCGCCTCCGATTTCAAGCACGCCGACGGCCATCAGACCCGGGCCCGCTTTACGATTTCTTATCCGCAAACAGCACCGGAAATCGATTTGGGAAAATTTGTGCCGGCCGCACAGGGCTTTACCTTTAGCGGCAAGCTCCAGGAACAGGGTGATATCGTCATCGGAACAAACGGGTGGCAGGCCACTGCTAAATCCGATTTGCAAAACGGCACCTTGCGACATCGCAAAAATAAAATTGCGGTTTCAGGAATTCAGACTGAGCTGCTGATTCAGGATATGGCAAAAGTCCGCAGTGCCCCGGGCCAAAAACTTAAATTCGCGCGCGCGTCATTGGGAGATATGAATATCGATGACGGCGAGATCGATTTTCAAATCGAATCCGCCCAATCGTTTCTGATCGAAAAAAGCCATTTTGTGTGGTGCGATGGAAATGTGGACGCACCGGCGATACGCTTTAAACCCGAAATCGACGATTACCAGCTGATCCTGTATTGCGATCGATTGAATCTGGCCAAGGTGCTGGAACAGTTCGGGGCGGCCAGTGTGGAAGCAGAAGGGGAGTTAAACGGCCGAATCCCCCTTCAAATTAAAAACGGGCAAATAAGCTTTAAAGACGGGTTTTTGTTTACGACACCCGGTCAAACCGGTAAGATTCGCATGAAAGACACTGAAATCTTAACGGCCGGAATTCCAGAGGACTCACCGCAGTATGTGCAAATGGAGCTTGCCAGAAAGGCGCTGGAAGATTATGATTACACCTGGGCCAGGCTCAATCTGAATACCGAAGGTGAAGATTTGCTGTTAAACATGCAACTTGACGGAAAGCCGGCTCAATCCTTGCCGTTTGTTTACCAGAAAGATATCGGTGGCTTTGCCAAAGTAGATGCCGGTGTTCAGGGCTCAACCTTTCAGGGCATTCGACTGGATGTCAATTTCAGATTGCCGCTGAATAAAATCATGCAATACCAGGAGCTCATACAAATGATACAAAAAAGCAGGGGGTCACAAAAATGATAAAACCAATCTTGCTCTTATCTGCTGCGGTAGTGATCCTGACCATAGCAGGCTGTACCCAGCACAAAGTCGAAGTGGCGCCGGTGGAGATCAAGCCGATTCACATCACCATCGATGTCAATGTAAAGGTTGATCGTGCCCTGGATGACTATTTTAGCGATATCGATTCGGCTGAAGATCAGCTAAAATAGCGGGCGGTTGTAGTACCGGTGAATAAAGCACTAGCGGTTGATTGATAAAACCAAGGAGAGTCTTCGTATGAAACAGCGAACATCAACAAAGATATTAGCACTGTTACTGATCGGATTATTTGCGCTGGGCGTGGCGGCATTCGCAGATGATATTAAAGCCCGAATGAAAAATCGCCTTCCCGTGATCAAGAAATTAAAATCTCAGGGTATCGTGGGCGAAGACAACGCGGGCTTTCTACAATTTGTGGGCGACAAAAAAGTAAGTGCCGATGTGGTGGCCGCCGAGAACAAGGATCGTCAAACCGTATACCAGGCAATCGCCAAGAAGCAGGCTACCACAGCGGAGCTGGTGGGAAAACGTCGTGCCCTGCAAATTGCAAAAAGAGCAGCACCGAGCGAATGGGTGCAGGATGCCGCCGGTAAGTGGCAACAAAAGTAACAGATGCCGGTTGTTAACCATCTTCAGTTCCGCCGCAGGCGCTTCAGGTGCTGGCTAGCGGACAGACAATACAGTGGTGGACGCTGGCAGAATCACTGTTTTCTAAAGATGACATCGCTACAAGCTGATGGCAGGTATCTGTAAAGCCAGTGTTAAAGCGCATCGGATTAGCCGTCCTGACTTTTACTTGATGGGACATAACAGAAAAGCAAGCTAAAACTTCGATTGACAATATGATAGCGTATTTAAGGTTGGATGTTACCTTTGAACGACCCAACACCACCCTTGCTGTAATTGTAGCTTCCAGATACAGATACTAAATCTGAGGTGAAGATTCCATTTATTTCGATAAATCCACTTTTTGATAGAAAAATAGAAATTATTACATCGACTAAAATATAAATACTAGGGTATCGCAATTTACGGTTGTCAATTCAAGTAAATCTTCACCTTAGATAATTGTAAAATCATCTCCATCCACCAACAGATTAGCCGCCCGGCGCAGTAACTTGAGCAGCGATTATACCTTCCAGCACATGGGCAAACCGCTTTCCGAGTTCCAATTGACCCTGAGAGCTGTAATGAAAATTGTCATCCCATTTTGAAATCCCGTCAGTTTCTATCAGCCACACGTTTTTCACTGTTTTCGCCGCTCGTTTTTGAGCATCACGAACCACTTCCACTGCCTGAAAATTTTCAGCCGGTGGATTTATCTTACCAAGCAGGATGGGCAGGTTGGGCACATCAAGGTCACGCCTGAGATTCTCTACAAATTTTACAAAGTTCTCATAGTAAGCTTCGGCAACTTCTGGGATACGAGCATCGGTTTCACCCTGCATCCACAGTAATGCAATAAATTTAATATTCTTTCCACCCGTAATGCGCCTAATTTTTTCTAAAAACTGCTGGTATAATGCTCCGAAGCGGGCATTGCCCGTAATTGCTGCCCGCTCGCTGGTCCATTCTGATGACCAATCAAGCAGTGAAGCGCCATCGACTGCGTATTTAATCAGCACAAAGTTCTTTTCAGGAAACCTAGAGTATAATTTATGCGACAGTCCAATCTCAGGACCAAATTCGTACAAATCATAATTTAGATTGTATCCTCGGCCAAAATTGTAATAATCAATGTTGGCGGGAAGCTGGTGTTGATCTTTGTCAAGGTCGACAATATTTCCCTCACCCACCATATTTGATTGTCCCGCCAGAAGAATGACATCGTATTCCGTATTATCGTAGAGACGCTTATATATGATGTTTGAATCTGTTTGACTGCTGTGCCCAGCGGTGATTTTAATAGGCTGAACAACCGGAATTATTTTCAGTCTTAGAAGCGTGTCGAAAGGAGGCCAGTGTAAATGACCAACAGCAATCCCATATCCGAAAACAGTGCATGTGAACAGAAGGAATAGCCCTAAAATCAGAAGCCTATTTTTGTCTTTCATAGATGGTGACTTTTGCCTGCCAAACAGGAATTTTTGGAATCCGAATTTAATGCCAATTAATGGATTCCTCAATGTGCTAAAAATACAGATACCATAATTTGTGGTTGTGAAGTCAAATAAATAATTTTTTTTGATGTCACGCCCCTGATCCCTGCCTGCCCGCCATAACCTGTAAGGCCAAAACAGGATACCGCAAACCTTGAGATTTAAATCGCAAACCGGTTTCCACAGGGTTTTCTTGCAGCTGATCAGCGCCTGTAACGGATTTAATAGATGCGGAATCGCGGGCTCAGCAGGTGGGATTTTTTGCACTGGGGACAGCGTCCGGGGCGCGTAAACCGTTTACGGTCTACAAACGTATAGCCGCAAGTCAGACATATTGCCGGTGTGATGATGATTTTCTTGCCCTGAGATGAAACCGAACGGGCAATGTGAGGAAGATGTTCGGCCACTTCTTTTTCGGCCATCCCCATTTCCCCGGAAATCTCCCGGGCACTCATCTCCGTCTCACTTAACAAAGAAATTATCTTCTGGCGTATGGTGGGCATGGTTGTTCCTAATCGTCCTCGTGCTCGTCCTCGTATTCGTCGTCGATTTCTTTTTCAGTATTGTAGGCAACAACCTCTTCATGAACAGATGTGGCTGGTGCGAACCGATTTACCAACTTAGTTAACATCGAAACAATTCGGAATAACAAGGCTTTGCCTTCATCAATCCGATCAACTGTGCAAACGCTTTTCGCGACTAAGGCGTCAAGACATGCTGCACACTCGGCAGCCGAACCTCTTGCGTCATCAAAAAACCGACCCCGCAATTTTGATTGTCTTTTCCCATTACCCTCTGCTGTGTTGAATAGGGCCGAAAGACCTGCGCGGTCCAGGTGATTACAGACCTCGCTCACTTTCGATCCGCCTGACGCCTTTACTTCCTCAATTAATGTAGTTACCCAGGTGATGAACTGGAGCTCAAGTTGATAGACGTCAAGATGTTCATGAACAAATCTATATTCTTTTATTCTCTAAAGCCCTTTCAATTTTTCGAGGACGAGGACGATCTATTCCGGAGAAACCTCCTCTTTGAGCAAACAACAGCCGATCTTATACTCCGGTACGCCCCCGATCGCATAGCTTATATTGTCGGGCTGAATCAGTTTGTTCATCACGCAGCCTTCCGGAATGTTCAGTTCGAACAAGTCACTCTCGTTGAGTTTGGCGGCAGGGATCAGCTGATTATCTTTTAACTGCAGGCTGTGAATGGGAAGATCTTCGCACAGCGGGCATTGATAAACCCGGCCGTTGGGGAAGATGAAATAATTTTGGGCCACGCGACCAGCGCATTCAAAGGTTTCTTCAGGTTCAAGATACACTTTGGGGTAGCTGACGGTTATGTCCCGGGCGGCAATTTTTTCGGCCAGCGGTGGGATCGTTTGCAGCCATTCAGATCGAGAAACCTGCAAAGCAACCTTTGCACCGGACCGGCTTGCTTTGCCGCGCAAACCGATGACCTGAATAAAAAAGCGCTCGATCCCCAGATCGCTTAAAAGCGTCGGCATCAATCTCAATTCAGCAAGATTGGCCCGGCTGACCGTGTAAATCAGGCTGGTAGCAAAACCGGCGGCAACGGTCTTTTTGATACCCTTTATGCAGGTATCATGGGACCCTTGCCCGCGGATCGCATCGTTCGTCTTGCGGGTGGCGCCGTCCAAACTGAAGCTGAAAAAATCCACCTCCTCCGGTCCCACCTTGTTGAGGATGTCGTGAAATAAAAATCCATTGGTATCGATGGTAATGGAACTGAAACCTTTACTGCGTGCATGTTGAACAGCCTCGGCCAAATCCGGATGCAGCGTCGGTTCACCACCCAAAAAAATAAGGTTGGGCGCTGGGCCGCCATCGGAAAATACATCCAGCCAGGATTTGATGGTTTTTAAGGGCACTCGGGTTTTGCCGTGCTGTTCAGGATTGATATAGCAATGCCGGCAGTTAAGGTTGCATTCGGTGAGAATATGAAAAAAAAGATTAGCGGAATTTTTGGAAAAGGCGACAGTTCTTCTAACACTCATAATTGTTCTATCAATCGTTTGACTTTCTTTTTGGCCATGATCAGCTCTTCATTGGTGGCCCGTAATCGGATGGACATAAATTCTGCAAAAATGCGGTAAAGTAACAGCAGAAAGTCCAATCTCTCATCCGTGCTGCTGCCCAGCGATAATCTTTTCTTGGCAGATGTGTCGATGGCCAGGCAGGTGGTTTTACCAACAGCTTGCACGGTAGCCGATCGGCCCATGCTGTCGATAATTCGCATTTCACCAAAGATTTCGCCCTTTTTATTCAAGCTGCCGATTTCCAGCCCTTCTTTGGTGATTTTTATTTTGCCGGAAAGTAAAAAATAGAGCCACGGATCCCGATCCCCCTCTTTTATGATCCGCTCGCTGTCTTCGTATTCGCGAATTTTGCTCAGTCGCAGCAGCTTTCCCAGGCTTTTGGTTTCAAAATTTTTAAGGGCCGGGATAGCCAGCAATTTTTGGATATTTTCAATATTATCCTTCAGGTATCGTGATTCAAGCATGCAGTCCTCCAGGCAACCGGGCGGGTTTGAAAAGGGCTTACCGTTAATATTTTATACCGCCCCCTTTAAAAGGGCAAGGAGGAATTTTTAACACACTGTAATTACTAAATATTATAATTTATCTTGCGGGCTCCTATCTTTACCGGAGGTCTACTTAAACCAGAAAGGTGTCAGGTGTCAGTGTTCAGGTGCCAGTCTTTGGCCCGAAGGGCCTACCCTTTTGCCTCAAAGCCTATCAGTAGAATATGTTCCGGCGAAATTCCGGGTTATAAAGTGACACGCAGCGCCCTGACACCTGAAACCTATTATTTACAGAGACCCATTACCCGAAATTGACGAATTCTATGAAACCTGCTGATTGATCGACTAACCACCGATTTCGAGGCAATGCTTGGACACCATTTCATCAAAGCTGACCGGATAGCAACCGTCGAAGCAGGCGCTGCAAAAATGCTGTTTGGGATTCTCAAGGCCGGTGGAATTCAACAGGCCGTCAATACTGAGGTAATGCAGCGAATCCAGGCCCAGATAATCCTTGAGTTCAGCAACCGATTTGCGGGCTGCGATCAGTTCCCCGCGGGTCGAAAAATCGATACCGTAGTGACAGGGGAACCGGTGCGGTGGTCCGGCCACCCGCATATGCACTCGCCGCACGCCTAATTTCCGTAACGATTTTACCCTGGTTTTAATAGTGGTGCCTCTAATAATGGAATCTTCAATAATAATTAGATCTTTGCCCTTGAGAAGCTCTTTGACCGGATTCAGTTTAATCCGCACGCCGAAATCCCGCATACCCTGGGTGGGCTGGATAAAGGTTCGGCCGACATAGTGATTGCGGATCATCCCCATTTCAAATGGTATGCCGGATTCTTCCGAATACCCCAGGGCCGCATAGGTCCCGGAATCGGGAAAGGGCATTACCAGATCAGCGTCCACGGGCGCCTCCCGGGCCAGACAGCGCCCGTGCGCCTTGCGTGTTGAATAAACATTTTGACCGTAAATGGTACTGTCCGGCCGTGCAAAATAGATAAATTCGAAAATACAAAATGCCCGGGTCGGAGGGGTCGGCAGTTGAATACTTTTAATGCCGCCTTCACCAATAATGACGATTTCACCGGGATCTATTTCACGGATAAATTCAGCTTCGATCAAATCAAAGGCACAGGTTTCAGAAGCCAGCACATAATTACCGTTGAGTTTTCCCAGACACAATGGCCGAAAGCCATGTGGATCTTTAATGCCGATGACCTCACCTTTGCTGGTCAGCATAATGATGGAATAGGCGCCCTCCAGCCGCGAGACAGTTTCGATTAATGCCTGCTCAAAACCGGACTTGAGGTTTTTGACAAAAAGATGCAAAAAAATCTCACTGTCCATGGTGGACTGAAAAATGGAACCGGCCTGCTCGAGTTCATTTTTCAGCAGATGCGCATTGGTAAAATTGCCGTTGTGGGCCACCGCATAGGATTTTTTTCGATGGCGAACCCGAAAGGGCTGGGCGTTGGTCAAAATGGAGCTGCCGGTTGTTGAATAGCGCACGTGGCCCAAGGCGCTGCCGCCGTCCAGCCGCGACAGATGCTTCATGTCAAAGACATCTGATACCAGTCCCATACCTTTATGCTCGCTGAGCTGCATGTCCTTGGCAACCGCGATGCCGGCGCTTTCCTGCCCGCGGTGCTGCAAAGCATAAAGGCCAAAATAAGTCAGTGCAGCCGCTTCCGGATGATCATAGATGCCAAAAATTCCGCAGGCTTCACGGGGCTTTTCGTCATCGAAACTGGAGATTTGAAACTTGACACGAGATGTTTCTTCAATCTTCATTTAGCTTGGTGCTCCTGATAAACGCATTCACGTTTCCGCATTGTATTCCTGGATCGTTTTGACGGTCATTTTCTTCTGGCGCAGTGTTTCAATAGCCTTGAAAATTGCCATGCCACCGGCTGTGGTGGTGGCATAAGGGATTTTATAGCGCAGGGCGTTGCGCCGGATATAGTAGCCGTCGCGCCGGGTTTCACCACCGATGGAGGTATTGATAATCAGCTGGATCTCGGAATTTTTGATGGCATCAACCACATGCGGGCGGCCGACGGATACTTTGTTGACGGCTTTATTGGGGATTCCGTGATCAGCCAAAAATTGAGATGTTCCATGGGTAGCCATTATATCAAATCCGGCATCCCGATATTTTGCGGCCACAGGCAATACGGTTTTTTTGTCAGCGTCGATCACGCTGATAAATACCGTGCCGCTGGTCGGCAAATTCTGACCGGCGCCCAATTGGGCTTTGGCATAAGCCGACCCGAAGTCTAAACCGATCCCCATGACTTCCCCGGTGGATTTCATTTCCGGACCCAGTAAAATGTCTACATCCGGGAAACGATCAAAGGGCAGCACCGCCTCTTTAACCGACAGGTGCGCTGGGACGATTTCAGCGCTTAAACCCAGCTCTTCCAGAGATCGACCCAGCATCACTTTGGTCGCCAGTTTGGCCAGGGGCACACCGGTAGCCTTGCTGACAAACGGAACCGTACGCGATGCCCTGGGGTTGACTTCGAGCACATACAGCTGGCCGTCTTTCAGGGCGTACTGGACATTCATCAGGCCCACCACTTTCAGTTCGCTGGCCATCGCTTTGGTGGCTTGGGTGATCTGGTCGATAAATTGCGGTTCAATATTGACCGGCGGCAACACACAGGCCGAGTCACCGGAATGCACACCCGCTTCCTCGATGTGTTCCATGATACCACCGATAATCGTGGTCTGCCCGTCGCAGATGGCATCCACATCAAATTCAAATGCATCTTCGACAAATTTATCAATCAGAACCGGATAACCCGGTGAGGCTATGATCGCCAGACGGGTAAAATTATCCAGCCCGGCCTTATCGTAAACGATTTTCATAGCCCGCCCACCGAGCACATAAGAAGGGCGCACCACCACCGGATAACCGATGGTTTCAGCCACTTTCAGGGCATCATCAACGTTTAGAGCCGTGCCGTTGGCCGGCTGTACCAAACCGAGCTTGTTGAGCATAACTTGAAACAGCTTGCGGTCTTCGGCACGATCGATGCTGTCGGGCTGTGTGCCCAGGATCGGAACCCCGGCGGCATGCAGCTCAATTGACAGATTCAGCGGGGTCTGCCCGCCAAATTGAACAATGACGCCCATCGGATTTTCGGTTTCCACGATGTGAAGCACATCTTCCTGGGTCAGGGGTTCAAAATACAATTTGTCAGACGTGTCGTAATCCGTGCTGACCGTCTCCGGATTACTGTTGACCATGATGCTTTCGACACCTTCTTCGCGCAGCGCAAAAGAAGCATGCACGCAGCAGTAGTCAAATTCGATCCCCTGTCCGATGCGGTTAGGCCCGCCGCCCAGAATCATTACTTTTTTGCGATCCGATACCCGGGCCTCGTTTTCCATTTCATAGGTGGAGTAATAATAGGGGGTGGCCGCCTTGAATTCAGCTGCGCAAGTGTCCACCAGTTTATAGACCGGCCTCAACCCTAAATCCGCGCGCCTTTTTTTGATATCTGATTCGGCAACACCCGTTAAGTACGCCAGCTGAACGTCTGAAAAGCCCCACTCTTTGGCCTGTTTGAGCTGCGCATCCGACAGTGTTGCCCCGGCGGCTTGAATTTGCTGCTCCAGGTCAACAATTTGTGCGATCTGATGAATAAACCACGGATCGATCCCGGTCATTCGATAAATCGTGCGCACCGGAATCCCCATTAAAAGCGCATAGCGCAGATAAAAAATGCGTTGGGAGTTGGGTGAGGTCAGTTTTTGCTGGATTTCAGATTGGGACGGCAGTCCGTTTTTAGCGCCCGGGTCCCGGGCTGGATCTTTGCCGTCCGCACCCAGACCGTAACGGCCGATTTCAAGGGAGCGCAAGCCCTTTTGAAGGGCTTCTTTGAAGGTCCGGCCGATGGCCATGGTTTCGCCCACCGATTTCATCGAAGTGGTCAAAAAATCCGGTGTTTCTGGAAATTTTTCAAATGTCCAGCGCGGCACCTTGACCACGCAGTAATCCAGCGTTGGTTCAAAAGACGCCAGGGTCTCGCCGGTAATATCGTTGGCAATTTCATCGAGGGTATAGCCAACCGCCAGCTTGGCGGCAATCTTGGCTATCGGAAACCCGGTAGCCTTGGATGCTAAAGCGGAGCTGCGCGACACCCTGGGATTCATTTCGATAACCGCCATCTCGCCATCCACAGGATTAATGGCAAATTGAACGTTGGATCCACCGGTGTCGACGCCAATTTCGCGCATGATCGCAATCGCCGCGTCGCGCATCAACTGGTATTCTTTATCGCTGAGGGTCTGGGTCGGGGCCACCGTAATGCTGTCGCCGGTGTGGATTCCCATGGGATCCACGTTCTCGATGGAACAGACGATGACCACATTGTCCTGCTTGTCGCGCATGACCTCCAGTTCGAATTCTTTCCAGCCCATCACCGACTCTTCCAGCATGACCTGTCCGATCAGGCTGGCGTCCAGACCTGCCCGGGAAAGCTGGAAAAGATCATCGGCATTATAGGCCACCCCGCCTCCCGTGCCCCCGAGGGTGAAACTGGGGCGCACGATGAGGGGAAATCCGATCTCATCGGCAATCTTGCTAACTTCACTCATGCTTTCGGCAATTCCGCTTTGCGGGATACGCAATCCAATGTTGGTCATGGCCTGGCGAAAAAGATCGCGGTCTTCGGCTTTTTTGATAGCAGTCGTGGAGGCACCGATCATTTCAACGCCGAATTTTTCCAGAACGCCCTTCTGGGCAACCTCAATGGCCGTGTTCAGGCCGGTCTGTCCGCCCAGGGTCGGCAGAAGGGCATCGGGTCTTTCCCGTTCAATGATCAGTGAAACCGCTTCGGGTGTGACCGGTTCTATATAGGTTCGGTCAGCCGTTTCCGGGTCCGTCATGATGGTGGCGGGATTGGAATTGACCAGGATAACTTCAAACCCCTCCTCTTTGAGGGCCTTGCAGGCCTGGGTTCCGGAATAATCAAATTCACATGCCTGGCTGATGATGATCGGGCCGGCACCGATAATTAAGATTCGATGGATGTCTGTTCGTTTGGGCATGGCCTATTTTCGGTTTCAGAGGTTTTTATATACTGGCTACTTACTTCTGGTCATTGGCTTCTGGTCACTTGCCCCCAAAAAGGTTTCCCTCCTTTGCCTTAAAGGCTGCGGAGGACAGGCAGGTGTCAGGTTTCGGGTGTCAGGCCTTCGATGGCCAGTTTCAGGCTCTTAAATCCCATCAACATTTCAATCGCAGTGCTTTCGTTATTTTCTGATGGTAGCCTTTTGTCTGCTGACACCTGACACCTGAACACTGACACCACCAGTGGCCAGAGGCCACTTGCCTAACGCATCAATTCCTTAAACTCATCAAAAAGATAACGTGCATCGTGCGGACCTGGAGATGCTTCAGGATGGTATTGCACCGAAAAAATCGGGTATTTGCGGTGCCGAAAGCCCTCCAGGGTGTTGTCATTCAGGTTAATATGGGTGATTTCAACATCATTTTCCTGGAGTGATTCCGTATCAACGGCAAAACCATGGTTCTGGGAGGTAATTTCGACCTTTCCGGATCGAAAATTTTTGACCGGTTGATTAGCACCCCGATGGCCGAATTTCAACTTAAAAGTTTTTGCGCCCAGCGCCAGCCCCAGGAGCTGATGGCCCAGACAAATCCCGAAAATGGGTCGATAGTCCAATAGGGATCGTATGGTTTGAATGGCATCGCCTACCGGCTCCGGGTCGCCCGGACCGTTTGAAAGGAAAATACCATCGGGCGCCATGGCTTCAATCGTGGCGGCGGTTGTCGAAGACGGAACGATCACCAGTTCAAAACCGGACTGCTCAAGTTGCCGCAAGATATTAAATTTAATCCCAAAATCAAAAGCCACCACCGACCGCTTGGCACCGCGATGTTGCCAGACCGTCTGATCCAGAGGGCGTTGGTCGGGATCGAAAGTCTGTGGTTTGCCGTTATCCCAGCAAAAAGGCTGCGGGGTCGTCACCTCTTTTGCCAGGTTTAATCCGGCCATCTGGGGAATTTCATTGGCTTTTTTCACTAAAGAAGCCGGTGTGAGCTCGTCGGTAGAAATAACGGCCCGCATGGCACCGGCATTGCGGATGTGGCGGGTGATGGCCCGGGTGTCCAGACCCTCAACCCCCATAATATTCTGGTCAATGAGGTAGTCTGCCAAACTCGCCGTTGACCGATAATTGCTGTGATAGGGCTGATATTCTTTAAGGATAAAGGCGGCCACCTGGATACGGTCGGATTCGATGTCCTCCGGGTTGACCCCGTAATTTCCGATCAGCGGATAGGTCATAACCACCATTTGCCCGCTGTAGGAGGGATCGGTGAGGACCTCCTGGTAGCCGGTCATGCTGGTGTTAAATACAACCTCACCGGTTGCCTGTCCGGGGCCGGTGAAAGACCGGCAGGCAAATGTGCGGCCGTCCTCCAGTGCTAGTAATGCATCCATAGTCTCTTCTTCAAAACCCCATCTTTTTCCCGATGGCTGTGTTGCAATCCGCTCCGAAATGCTCACGTACTATCGTGTACGCTCCGCTTTCGAACCGAATTGCGCCTTGCCCTCGGAAAAAACCTGGGGTTTTCTACTTTTTAAAAAATTTTATCTAAGAGCCATATAACAAATTCGTTAAAGTCAGATTTAGAGCTCTAATTAAAGCATAAATTGGAATTGTTTCCAATCCATAGATGAGGTATTTTTTCGATGAGCACGGCCGCACAAGGATTTTAGCCTGCAGCGTACTTGAAGTACGTTGCAGGCTGAAATCCGCGGAGAACACAGCTCATCAAAACAAAGCGAAAAAGAGCCATTTAGGGATTGGAAACCTATTCGATGGGAGTATTTTCGACCAAGTCCCACACCCCACACGGACAGGCGCCGGCACAAAAGCCGCAGCCAATGCACAGGTTTTCATCCACGACATATTCATAGCTGTTATTTTCAAGCGCTTTTCTGCTGATGGCCGCCTGGGGGCAGGCGGCAACGCAGATGCCGCAGTCCCGGCAGGCACCACATGATGAGCATTGCGACCCGCAGTGATCCAGATCGGCAAACTCGGTGATGCGCGGATCAAAATATTCCAGTGTCACACGCTGACGATCAATCATGTCGCGCTTGTTGAAAGCCGGTCGTTTGCCCTCAATCATATCGCAAATCGTGCGGGCCACAATGCGCCCCGAGCCAATGGCTTCGGTCAGCAGACCCGGACGAACCACATCGCCGATGGCAAAAATTTGCATGTCCGAAGTCTGGTTGTTTTCGTTGACTTTAACAAAATCTTTTTCAGTTCGGACGCTTGCGGGAATAAAATCCAGATCCGGCACGTCACCAATGGAAACAATGACCGTATCGGCTGGCAGCTCTTCTCCCGAGGTAAGCTTAACGCCGGTGGCGGTAATTTTCTCGGTCGTAACCGGCCATTTGAATTCGGCGCCCACCGCTTCGGCCGCCTGCCTTTCTTTGCCGAAAGACAGCGGCTCCTGAATATCCAGCAGGGTGATCTTACGCGCGCCCAGGCGATGGGCCTCTGCGGCCGCATCGCAGCCCACATTGCCAGCGCCAACAATGACAACATGTTTACCCACCTTGGCTTTGTCGGCTTTCGCCGATTCCAAAAAATCAGAGGCGCTTACCGCTCTTTGATTGCCGGGTATCGGCAGGCGCCTGGGTTTCTGCGCGCCGGTGGCAATGACGACATAATCAAAATCTTCTTTGAGCCGGGTGATATCATCGGCACCCAGCGGTTGCTGTAGGTTGATCCGGGGGATCACTTTTTCGATCCGCCGCATTTCCTCTGTGATGACCTCCTTTGGAATGCGGCTTTCGGGAATCTGGCGCGTTATTTTCCCGCCCAGGCGTTTGGCAACCTCGTAAATCGTGACCGAGTGCCCGGCCTGACGCAGTTGCCAGGCAACTGATATTCCGGCCGGCCCTCCGCCAATGACCGCGATTTTCTTGTCGCTTTCAGGCGGAAGATCGGGCAGTTTGGCCTGCAGGCTCGCCTGGCCCAGCTGGGTGACATCCACCGGTGCCAGGGCTGAAATTTGACGGGTGCAGGATTGCATGCACAGGTTGGGGCACAGATAACCACAGACCGATGCCGGGAAAGGCGTATAACCCAGAGCAAGGTCAACGGCTTCATCCACACGACCTTCACGAATCAAACGCCATCTTTCCTGCACCGGAATGCCGGTCGGACAGGTCGCCTCGCAGGGAGCAGCGTATTTACGGTTTTCCCAGACCGGAACAAGGCGCCGCAG
>Ga0209567_10000257_pt1 | contig 28627 bp, 25 predicted proteins | sample COG_12_FD_184756 | JGI IMG/M metagenome (GOLD analysis project Ga0209567, IMG submission 184756) | Pelagic marine sediment microbial communities from the LTER site Helgoland, North Sea, for post-phytoplankton bloom and carbon turnover... | ecosystem: Environmental > Aquatic > Marine > Neritic... | reverse complement strand
AGCGTCCGATAAATCACAGAAGCCAGCCGCCGCAAAAACACCAAAACCAGCAACCGCTACGCAGGACGGAAAAAAAGCGGCCACAGCCGTCAAAGCAGCGCCGCCTGTTAAATCATCAAAGACAGTAACGGTTGCAAAAACACCCAAACCGACAGCCACACCGCCGGCCAGAAAAACACCCGCCCCGGCTGTTAAATCCTTACCGTATACCATTCAGGTCAGCTCTTTCCGGGATCCGCTGCAATCCATGCAGGTGGCCCGGAAATTAAGCACCGGGGGCGACCCGGCTTTTACCAGTCCGGTGGATATTGCCGGAAAGGGAAAATGGTACCGGGTTTACATTGGTAACTATAAGACCCTGGCAGAGGCCAATACCGCTGCAACGAACCTGAAACAGCGAAAGTTTCGCTACGTCAATGTCACCCGCAGGCCTTATACGGTTCAGATCGGTGAAGCGATTGCCCAAAGCAACGCCCGGGAACTTCAATCTCGTCTGCAGGCCAGAGGCTATTTCAGTTACAGCCTGCCGGCGAAAACCGACCCCAACCGGATACGGGTTCTCGTTGGCGCATTTGAAAACGGGCAGGCCGCCGCCAGTCTGAACAGCCAGCTTAAGCGCGAAGGCTTTTATCCTAGAATCGTTCTCAGATAGAACCGGCATTTTAGCGAATGAAAACCCGCCAAGATTCTACAGATTTCCCCGTTAAATACGAGACCTGGCTTCTGCTGCTGTTAACAGTCTTGATTTTCCTGGTATACAGCAGCACTCTGACCGCATCGTTTGTATTTGACGATCGGCCAAACATACAAAATAATCCTAAAATTAAGTTAAAGCAGCTGTCTCTGACCGGCTTGCTGGAGGCCGGCTTTGAAAGCCCTTCAAGTCGGCGACCGGTGTCAAACATCAGTTTTGCCTTCAACTATTTTTTGCACGGGTATAATGTCGTCGGCTACCATTTCGTCAACATTCTGATTCACATCATCAATAGTATTCTGCTCTATTTTCTCGCTAAAACAACCCTGAACACCCCTGCCCTGCGCTGGCGCTACAATCCTTTTGCGCTGGCATGGATTCCCATTTTTGCGGCCTTCATCTGGGGATTGCATCCGTTGCTGACCCAGTCCGTCAGTTATATTGTCCAACGCATGAACAGTCTGGCCACCTTATTTTACATATTGGCTATCTTGCTGTACGCAAAAGGCCGTCTGACCCAGAGTACCCGCTCAAGGCGATGGCTTTTGGCCGGATGCGCAGCCAGCAGCATTCTTGCTTTTGGATCCAAAGAGATCACCGCCACGCTCCCCATTTTTATTTTTCTCTATGAGTTGTATTTCCTGGGAGAAAACAGCAACTTCAGGTTTAAAAGCAACTTCCTGGTTATCATCGGGGTTTTTTTCTTTTTCATTCTGCTGGCGCTATTCTATACGCGTCTGGCACCCTCAGACGTCATTTTTGCCGCTTATTCAAAGCGCGATTACACCGTCGACCAGCGGCTGCTGACCGAATTAAGGGTCGTCATCTTCTATACCAGTCTGATTATCTGGCCGCACCCTTCCCGGCTGAACCTGGATCATGCCTTTGAATTGTCACATTCTCTGATTGACCCGCTTACGACTTTGCTTTCCCTTGGCGCGATTGTTGGCGCTATCGTTGCTGCCGTTTATCTGGTCAAAAGGGCCCCGCTGATTTCATTTGGCATATTATGGTTTTTTGGCAATCTGGTTATCGAGTCGTCGATCATACCGCTTGAAATCATTTTTGAGCATCGTACCTATCTGCCGTCGATGTTCTTTATTCTGATGCTCGTCAGTTTGGCTTTTAAAATCATCAGGCCCGGATGGCTGTGTCTCGCATTGCTGCTCATTGTGATCGCTGTTCTGTCGATTGGCACCTATGAGCGCAACAAGGTTTGGACGAGCCCTGTGGCCCTCTGGCAGGACAGCATGTCTAAATCAAAACGCAAAGCACGTCCGTACAACAATTTAGGCGTTGCTCTGGCCACCGCAGATCGGAAGGATGAAGCGGTTGAGATGTATCGGATCGCTTTGCAAATTAAGCCCGCTTACGCCATCGCCCATTACAATTTAGGATATTTGCTGGCCAGAAACGGCCAATTTGAAGAGGGCATGATTCACTTCAATGAATCCCTGCGCATCAATCCGAGCAATATAGAAGTTTACAACGATCTGGGCGTTGCCCTGATTATGCAGGGCCGCCTGGACGAGGCCATGGATCAACTTCAAAAAGCGTTGCGACTCAACCCTGAATATGCCCCCGCCCATAACAATTTGGGAATAGCGCTGGGAAGGCAAAATAATCTGACGGAGGCCATCCAGCATTATCAAGAAGCGTTGCGCCATGATCCCGAGTATGCAGAGGCGCACAACAATCTCGGATATGCGCTGCAGCGGCAGGGCAATTTTGAGGCTGCCCATTATCACTTTGGCGAAGCCCTGCGCATCAATCCTAACTATGTCGCCGCCCGCAAAAATTATACCGACAATCAGGAACATCTAAAATAAACGATTCCCTACCTGGGCACATCCGGAAGCCATAGGAACACCCTCCCGCCTTAACACTCTCTGTCTATAATAATGCTTGACAATCCATGCGGATGAGATTATTTTTATTATGAGTATATTCTCATAATAACAACAAGGAGGTCGTGCCATGAAAATCGCCATTAGTTCGTCCGGTAGCCGTTTGGATGCGCAACTCGATCCGCGATTCGGCCGCTGTGCCTGTTTTCTGATCGTTGACCCGGCGGATATGCGCTATGAGGTCTTTGACAATCAGAGCGCCACTCAAAGCAGCGGGGCCGGTATCCAGGCCGCTCAATTCCTGGCAGATAAAAACGTGAGTGCGGTGATTACCGGTCATGTCGGACCCAATGCCGCTCAAACACTTACAGCTGCCGGCATCGACATCTTTGCAGAGCAGCAAGGCAGCATCAAAGATGTGGTCAACCGGTATAAAAGCGGCGCTCTCGATCCCACAAGCCAATCCACCGTCGACAGTCATTTCGGCATGGGCGCTGGGGCCGGGACCGGAAACCGCAGGGGCCAGAGTCAGGGAGCAAGTGGCGGTCACGGAATGGGCCAGGGTGTCGGCCGGGGAATGCGTCAGGGTGCCGGCCGGAGCACGGGGCGCGGCGGTGGTATGCGGCGCAGATAAGAAAAACGATTGAAATGACAGCCAGATGTTATGATTGTCAGCATTGCCAGTGGAAAAGGCGGAACCGGTAAAACAACCGTGGCAACCAACTTGGCGCAATCGGTGGGCTTCGGCGTCCAATTGCTGGACTGTGATGTCGAAGAGCCCAATGCCCATCTGTTTATCAATCCGTCATTTGAAGGCTCCCAGACGGTTTTTCTGCCGGTGCCGGAAGTCGATGAGGATCGCTGTACCTATTGCGGTAAATGCGCAGAAATTTGCCAGTTCAAGGCCATCGCAGTGGTCGCTCAAAATGTTTTGGTCTTTGACGATCTTTGCCACAGCTGCGGCGGGTGCTGGGAAATCTGTCCGGAAAGCGCCATTCAGGAAGGTCGGCGAGAACTCGGCATTATTCAAAAGGGTCGCAGCAACGGCATCGAATTTATCCACGGCCGCCTGCGGGTGGGTGAAGCCATGTCGCCGCCGTTAATCAAAATGGTGCGCGCCTTTCAGGATTTCAACAAACTGACCATCATCGATGCCCCTCCCGGCACCTCGTGCCCCGTGATTGCCGCCATGAAAGACACTGACTTTGTGCTGCTGGTCACCGAGCCAACACCGTTCGGCCTGCACGATTTAAAACTGGCGGTCGGTGCCGCACAAATGCTCGATATTCCCATGGGACTGGTCATCAATCGATCGGACCTGGGAGATGACAGGGTCAGGGAATATGCCCGTCAAGAAGGATTACCGATTCTGATGGAGATTCCGTTCGACCGGCGGGTTGCAGAAGCCTATTCAAAAGGCGAGATGCTGGTTGAGGTTATGCCGCGCTGGAAGGACCGATTTTTGGCGCTCTATGATAAAATCCGGCATCTTTCCAGCCAGCAAACACAAAACACGAAAAACCAAACACGAAAAACCAAACACCGACCATGAAAGAACTCATCGTCATCAGCGGCAAAGGCGGCACGGGTAAAACCAGTTTAATTGCAGCATTCGCATCCCTGGCTGAAAACAAGGTGCTTTGCGATGCGGATGTGGATGCCGCCGATCTGCATTTGATTTTGGATCCGCATGGCCTTAGCCGTGCTGATTTCAAATCAGGCCACACAGCACATATTGATACAAACAAATGTACCGAATGCGGCCTCTGTCTGGATCTGTGCCGCTTTGACGCCATCAGCGATGATTTTAAAGTCAACCCCATCGACTGCGAAGGCTGCGGGGTCTGCGTGCATTTCTGCCTTGAAAAGGCGATCGATTTTCCGGAGAATACCTGCGGCGAATGGTTTATCTCCGGCACCCGCCTCGGCCCCCTGGTCCATGCCCGGCTGGGTATTGCCGAGGAGAATTCAGGCAAACTGGTGACCCTCGTACGGCAGGAATCCAAAAGACTGGCCGATGAAAAAAAATTGGGTCTTATTCTCACCGATGGCCCGCCCGGTGTTGGCTGTCCGGTCATCGCATCGATTGGCGGCGCCAGCGACGTGCTGATTGTGGCCGAACCGACCTTATCAGGCATTCACGATATGGAGCGCGTCGTGCAACTGGCGAAACATTTTAAGGTGCCGGCTATGGTGTGTGTCAATAAATTTGACCTCAATCCAGACCTGACTGGGGATATTGAGAATTTTGCCGGAGATGAAGGCCTGACCTGTCTGGGCAGGATTCCCTTCGACCCCAGTGTTACCCAGGCGATGGTAAAGGGCCAGACGATTATTGAATATAACAAGGAATCACAGGCCGGGCACGCAGTTCAAGACATCTGGCATACGCTGTCAAAGAAGCTGGTTTTATAAATGAAAGCACAAAAAATGGTTAAAACTTTGCTGGTAAGCAGGGATAAGGCCTCTATGGCCGCACTTAAGGTCGCAATCGAAAAAAATCAGGTTCAGACAACATGGGCGCAATCGGGCAGCGATGCAATCGTTAAGATCGCGGAAGGAAAATTTGATCTTGTCGTTACCGATGAAGATCTCGGAGATATGACCGGTATCGAATTTATCGAAAAGGTGGTATCCAAAAAGCCCACAGCCAACTGTGCGGTGGTATCCTCGCTGTCGCCGTCTGATTTCCATGAGGCGAGTGAGGGGCTGGGTATACTGATGCAGCTTCCCGTTAGACCGGGGCACAGACAGGCTGAAAAACTGCTCAGTCAACTGAGAGCGATTCTTCGCCTGGCAGAACAGGCTGCGGCAGACTAAGTTGAAAAAAAATAATTGACTAACAAGGAGAGCTTTTAATCATGAGAAACGGAAGAATAGCGATTCCATCAAATGGAAGTGGAGGTTTGGACGCAACCCGATCCGGACATTTTGGTCACTGCGATGTATTTACCCTTATTGATGTCGAGAATGGAGAAATCAAAAAAATATCCACCGTTCAAAATCAGGAGCATGTTCAGGGCGGCTGCATGGTGCCGGTCAATCTGCTTGCGCGTCACAATGTGAAAGCGCTTGTGGTCGGCGGAATCGGCATGCGACCGCTCATGGGATTCAAACAGGCTGGAATCGGTGTGTATCATGATTCACAACGGACTGAGATAAGGCCGGTGGTGGAGGATTTAATCGCAGGCAAATTATCTGAAATCACCAAAGACCAGGTGTGTGGCGGCGGGGGGGGTTGATATTTCCAAAATAAAGGAGCTGAAATTGAAAATAGCCATAACAGCAAAAGGCAAAGATCTGGATTCAACCATGGACCCCAGATTTGGCCGGGCGGCTTACATACTGATCGTGGATACGCACACCGATGCACTCGAGGTGCTGGATAATTCAGAGAATGTAAATGCGTTTAAGGGTGCCGGCATCCAGGCCGCTGTCATGCTTAGTGACCGGGGCGCTGACGTTTTGTTGACCGGTTATTGCGGTCCGAATGCGTTTAAAACGCTCAATACCGCGGGAATAAAAGTGGCCAATGATGTCGCCGGAACGGTCAGGGAGGCATTAGATGCTTTTCATGCAGGAAAAATAACGCTTGCTGATAGCGCCAATGTTGAAGCAGCCTGGTAAAAAATAAGAACCAATGGTGGTGCCGGGGGCGGGAATCGAACCCGCATGGGCTAAAGCCCGCTGGATTTTGAGTCCAGTGCGTCTACCAGTTTCACCACCCCGGCAATAATCAGCCCGCTGTGTTCGTAGCTGGAGTATTGGGTTTATAGGGAAATTCCCGAAAGTTGTCAATACTTCGGTTTGGGACCCGCTTTATAGAATGGATTGAATCGTTTTTATTTATTGACAGGATCTACACGATTTTGAGGATATATTTCTTAGTCGCTCTTCAGATGAGAGCGACTAGACTCAATCCGCTTTCAACGGAAAAAAACCTTCGGCCATCCAATTTAAGCTAAAAAAAGGCTTCTTAATATTAAAGCACCAATTCTGATGATAAGAGCACGTAAAACTCGCCGCAGGCGATAGGGTTTGGCCGTTCTCTTCCGGAGAACGGCCAAAAGAAATCCTAATAATCCTGCCTGCCCCGTCATAGCTTTAGCGACGACGGGTAAATCCTGTCTAAAAACCTTCTACAAGTCGTGAGATCATTTATTTTTTCTTGGCGCCTACTTTTGAGAGAGGCAATCCCAAATTTCTTTGGCGGCCACCTGTCCTTCTCTGAAGATTCGTGGCGGGTCCTGGGTGATGTCGATAACCGTCGATCCGACGCCACTTTCAAGTGTGCCGCCATCCAGAATCATATCCACCTGCGCGCTCATCCGGGGATCCAGATCCGACACCCGGTGGCAACCCGGATGCCCGGATATATTGGCGCTGGTGCCGGTGACGGGACTCCCGACCTGTTTGACCAGCGCAGCCGCCACTGTATGAGCGGGGATACGCACGCCGATTTTAGCGCTGCCGGCAGTCAATGGATGCGGCAGGGTCGCTTGTGCTTCAAAAACCAGGGTCAACCGGCCCGGCCAAAACGCCTGCATGAGCACAACGGCTGCGGGCGGCACATGGGTTACCAGGTCTGTTAGCCGCTGCCGGGAATCGATCAACACCAGGATCGGATTGTCCGACGGGCGTAGTTTGATGCGGGCTACCCGATCAACAGCGTTAGTATCAAAGGCATCCGCACCCAGCCCGTAAAGGCAGCGTGTGGGAAAGGCCACCACCCCACCCTGCCGAACGATATCAGCGGCTGCCTTGATAATGTCAGGCTCGGGCTTTTCGGAATTGATTTTTCGTATGCTTGATGGATTCATTGAGGAGCTTGATCTTATTGCTCAATTATTTTGACAGGATCAACAGGATTGTTCAGGATTATTTTTTTCTTTCTCACTTCCCACCTGCCCGCCATCGCGCTCCGCTCAAGTGAGGTGGGCGGGGATGGAAGTGAGAAAACTCAATCCGCTTTCAGCGGAATAAAACCATCGCTCAACAATCTAACCTTGAAATGGACTCCTATATTTTTTGATCATCAACTTAGTTGATAAATGCACGTAACACTCGCCGCAGGCGATAGGGTTTGTCCGTTCTCTTCCGGAGAACGGACAAAAGAAATCCTGATAATCCTGCCTGCCCCGTCATAGCTTTAGCGACGACGGGTAAATCCTGTCTAAAAATTTCTACAGGGATTCTTCGAGCTTTTTGGCTTTTTCCTCGACCTTGACGGCCATGTCCTGCTTAAAGACCTCAAACCTGGCTGTCAGGTCTTTGTCTGCCAGGGCCAGGATCTGAACCGCCAGTATTCCGGCATTTCTGGCACCGGGTTTTCCGAGCGCCATGGTCGCCACCGGAATGCCGGGCGGCATTTGAACGGTGGCCAGCAAGGCATCCAACCCCTGCAGGCAGGAAGAATCAATGGGGACACCGATAATCGGAAGGCTGGTATGCGCTGCCATGGCGCCGGCCAGATGGGCTGCATGCCCCGCCCCGGCAATAATCACCTTGACACCGCGCTCACGGGCCGTATGCGCCCAGGTGGCCGCCCGTTGTGGGCTGCGGTGAGCAGAAGCAACTGTTATTTCAAAATCCACACCAAATTCCTGCAGGACATCTGCTGCGGCCTTCATTACGTCCAGGTCAGAATCACTTCCCATGACGATGCCGACTTGTGGTTTGGTTTGCGTGCTCAATTTTCCCCCTTTTGAGTGATTAGAACAGTAATTTCTCACCACAGAGCGCACAGAGAACACAGAGAAAACTTTATAAATTAAAATTCCGTGAAGATAGGTTTTAGATTAACCTTAATCTCTGTGATCTCTGTGATCTCCGTGGTAAAGTATTAAAAATCAGATGTTTGATTTTACCGCCAATTTTTCCAGCACGGCCATTTTTTTCTGATCCAGTTCCTGCCGGCCTATCCAGGCCCCTTTGATGCCCCCGTTTAATGCGATTTCCGACAGGAAGCAGGTGTCGTTTTCCAAGACCATGAGATCAAGGTGAGCGTATGGGAATTTCCCCCGCTGCATGACCGCACGGCAAAATTCTTCTTGTTGCGCACTCAATTCATAAGCAGAACTGGTTCCACCCAGCGTAATGTTTACCCTGAAGTTGTAAGGATTGTGGCGGCTATAAGCTTCGACATAGTCTTCCACAATGATGATACGCACATCGGTAAATTGTTCCTGAAAGGGTTGCAGCACAAACGGATAGGCTGATTGATCCAGGGCCACAAAACTGTATAGGGTTTCCATGGTTTCCCAGCGGCGGATTCCATGGCCACAGTGCATGCCGTCCTGCTTGGTCACCACTGGCCCGATGTCCCCCTGGTCGTATGCATTCAGGGCCTCGATTAAATCAGTGCGCCGGGGAATCACCCGTGTATGCGCCAGCATCCAGTTTCTTAGAACAAAAGCCTGAGCGACTTTTGAACTATTCAAGACCTGCGCGAGCGCTGAAGGCAGGCAACGGATGCCGCGCTCGTGCATATCGATGAGCATGGTGTGCTTCAGATATTTCAACGACAGGTTGCCAATAAAAACATCGCCGCCGGACAATTGATCGTAGAGCGCTTTGAGCTCGCGATTGTTTTTGATAATCATAAGCTCACCGTCTGCTTTGATATTCTTCGATGCAAAGCGTGATGAGTTCGTCAAGAAGGCGGCTAAAACTGTATCCGGCAACCTTGGCGGCCTGAGGCAGCAAACTGGTGGCCGTCATCCCCGGGATGGTGTTGGTTTCCAGAACAAATACCCGGTTACCCTTCAGAATCATGTCCGTTCGGCTGTAGCCTTTGCAAAAAAGAGCACTGTGCGCTATCTTGGCATACGCCTGGGCTGTTGCGGTCGTCTGACCGTCAATGCGGGCCGGACAGATTTCCCGGGTAACGCCGGCCGTATATTTAGCTTCATAATCGAAAAACTCGTGTTGATCGTCGGGAATGATTTCAATCAGCGGCAGGGCCAGCAGTTCCCGGTTGCCGAGCACCCCGCCGGTCAGTTCGATGCCCTCGATGTAGCCCTCAAGCAATATGGTGGCATCATGGGCGAATGCTTTTTCCACAGCCGATGCAATGGCGTCCGCTGATTTTACAATGCTCATGCCCACACTGGAACCCGCCTCGTTAGGCTTGACCACCAGCGGCAGGCCGAGCTGTTTTTCCCAGCCTGCCGGGTCCAAGGGGTCCCCCTTTTGCAGCGCGATATAGGGCGGCACCGGCAGGCCGGCTTTTTCAAAAAGATATTTGGCTGCCAGCTTATTCATGGCAACGGCGCTGCCGAGAACACCCGAGCCCTGATACGGAATCCCCAGCAATTCAAGAAGACCCTGCACCGTTCCATCTTCGCCGTACGGGCCGTGCAGGATAATCAGGGCCGCATCAATGCTGGGCGCCTCCTCCACCAGGCGGGCCAGATCGGTTTTGGGATCATAGCGGATAATCTGATATTTATCCTTGTCCAGGGCTTCAAATACCTGATCACCGCTGTTCAAAGACACTTCGCGTTCCGAGGACACCCCGCCGGAAAGCAGCGCTAAAGTTAATTTTCCCATGATTACCGCCTTTTCTAAGATCATTTGTAGACAGGATCTACAGGATTTTCAGGATTTTTTTATCATTTCTCACTTCCCGGAAGGAAGTGAGAAAACCCAATCCGCTTTCAGCGGAAAATATATTTTACCAATGACAAATGTTCGTGCATACATTTTTGACGCCTCGAATGATTTATTAAGGCCTGTGTCTTAGTGCCTTCGCCGGAGGCGATTGCGAATTTTCAGTTTCGTCCCACGCCCGCCTCGCCTGAGCGGCTCGCGATGGCGGGCAGGCGGAAACTGAAAATAAAATAGAAAATCAAGTTAATCCTGTCTAAATGAAAAATAAGACAAGAATCTATTCCCTATAAAAATCTAAATAAAGTGAGGAAAGAACGTTGTATACTATTTTTTATCTCTTGCCTGAGAAACGGGCGATCCGAGCTTTTCAATCAATTTGTCCGTGTACTTCTGGGGCTCTTCGAATTCGATGGCGGTATTCCGCAGCGTATTGAACTTCATGATCAGAAAATTGAGTTTTTTGATTGCCCGGTATTTTTCGGTGGTTTCGGTCATTGCGCCCAGGAGATCTTCGGTTTGCCTGATCTCCTTTTTGAGTTCGATCTCGGGGGGCAGACAGTCGGCATTCTTTAAAATTTTATGGGCCAGACGCAATTCTTCGGCCACGGCTTGATCATTCAAAAGGTTTAAGGGTTCCCCGCTGCCTTCCAGATTATCAAATTGACCTTTTTTTTGGGCTTTGCGAATGCGCTCCTCAACAATTCTGGCAAAACCGGGTATCATATAGCTCTCCGGAGTGTTTCGTATTTAGTGTTTGGTGTTTTATATCATTTTTGCACATATTGTCCAATAAATTTCATGGCGCTATTCCCGAGCTTCTAGTCACCGGCATCTAGCAGCTGGCCGCGTTAAGGTTTCCCTGTTCTGGTGTCAGTGTTCAAGGGTTCCGCCAGAGGCGGTTCAGGTGTCAGGTTTCGGGTGTCAGCAATTAAAGGATCAGAAAACAGATGATAGATGATGCCCAATCTTCTCACCTTCAGCATCTGCATCCGCCATCTGGCCGATGTGCCCTGACACCTGACACCTGACACCTTGCGCCAGCAAATATAAAATCCGTTTGACCCCCCGGCCTGCAATTTGTTAATGAAGGGAATTTGATGCCCATAATTCGCCTGAAAGGAACACTGCATGAAAAAAATTGCCTTTGCCGGAACCGACGGTCGAACCCTGTTGTGCGCTCTGGTGGTGTCCACGGCCACCAGCGAATTATATAAGGGCGCATTTCAAGGTGTTGTTGTACGGGGAACGCCTTCGATGCCAAAATTTGCGGAAACGATGAACTGGCCGATAGTCTTCATTCCAACGCAAGGAAATTCTTATGACGAGTATGCAGCGGCCATTATTGACGCTCTTAAAAAGGAGGCAATCGACTATGTCGTCCCGATGCCCGAAGCGCTTTTGTTTGACGGGCTGGTGGATGAGGTCGAGGCGGCCGGTTTCGGAGAGCGCATTGTTGGTCTCAAAAAAGACGCGGCTTTTATCGAGGGGGACAAAATCAAATGTAAAGAGCTGTGTCAGGAAGCCAACATTCCGGTGGCAACATCATGGACGGCAGTGGATGCAAAGGATTACAACAGCATCCTGCATACCTGCCTGGACTATATTCAACAATTCGGCGGTGCGGTTTTAAAATACCCTTTTAGCGCCGGTGGTAAAGGCGCACGTATCATCTTAAATTCCTGGGAGATTCGAGAGGTCTATGATACCCTTATGAAGGATTATAAACGGGAATATAAAAAAATGTACGGTGGCAAAGGGCACTGGCCCCTTTTAATCGAAAGCCTGATGTCCGGGGTTGAGATTAGCTTTACAATTCTGGTGGATAAACACGGCAAATTCCAGATACTTCCCACCGCCATGGACTACCCGGAACGATTTGAAGGACCGGCCGGCAAAACGAATCCGATCACAGGCGGCATGGGCGCCATCTCGCCCCATCCAATGGAAACACCCGAGCTGATTCAAATGGCAGGTGATCTGATTGCCCGGCCCCTGGTCGACTCAATGAAGGCTAAAGGATACCTGCGCCCGTGCATTCTGTATCCGGGGTGTTTTGTTTCGCTGGATAACAACAGGCAACCTACCCACATTCGCGTCTCTGAAATAAACATTCGGCCAGGAGAGCCTGAAGCCCAGCCGGTTGCCCGGCGTCTGAGAAACCTGGGCGCACTCATTGAGGCCATGTTCGATGGCAAACTGGACCGTATCAGGCCGGAGGTCAGGGAAGATCAACTGGCCATCTGTGCCGGACTGGTAACCGGTCCCGGTGGGCCCGATGGACAAAAAGGCTATCCCTGGTCCTGTACCAAAGGTGAGCCGGTTCACATCGACTTTAATTACATTCGTAAAAAGAGTATACAGATTATCCCATCGGCGATGACGTGCAGTGCGGAAGACAATCAGTTCAAATCTGACGGTACGCGCGTGGCCTGGATGAACGCAAATGTCAGGGTCAAACCCGATGAGCAGCGCGGTGAGATTGCGGAACGGTTGCGGAACAAACTCCTGGCAGCCTTTGACAATGGAAAAATTCGGGTAATACCCCGTGAGGACTCGCAGGGCAATCGATTGGATTTAAGAAGGGATATCGGGGTTCACTACCTGGTGGCCGAAAAAATATTCCCCGAAAATTAAACACCCTTCAGGATATTTTCTATCCGTGAAGGGTATTTCCAGCCGGTTATCAATAGGTCGCCACACGTCTGTAATTGGTGGCGATGCAGGGACTTGAACCCCGGACACTGCGGATATGAGCCGCATGCTCTGACCACCTGAGCTACATCGCCACATACACCTGCTTGCGGACTGCTTCGCCCCAATTTCGGCGAAACCTTCCTTTAACAACTCGATGGTGGCAAGTCAAGCCAAAAGGTGCTCAGGATGAGGATCCGGCTACTTCCACCGTGTATTCATCCAGGTTGGCCGGCAGTTGATTGAATACAATAAAGAATGGAATCGTCTTGCCGGTCTTCACTTTGATATTGGAACGGTTGTCGCCGAATCGATTCTGCAGGCGCTTGTTAATGGCCGACATGTCCATGCCTTGCAAATCGGCGTCGCTCAGCATATTGCCTGCATATACGGTGGCTGTGTTGGCCAGGTTTTTCCCTTTTTGATAAATCTTTCCGGTTACTTTGATATTGCTGCGGGGATGGTCATATTCGTTGCGGATCTGCCCGCTTATCACCAGAATCCGGCCCGTGCTGTTATTGTCAACAAACTTATACGAAATGGTCCGGCTCATGGGCGTAATCTTCAGATTGCCGACCTTATCCTCAACTTTAGGGCCCATCAGGCCGCTGAGAAAAGGTATTTTAACATCACTGATATATGGAATATGAAGGTCGCTGACATAAGGGATCTTAATTCCCAGGTTATTGGTCACGATGATGCCAATCAGGCTCAAGAGCAAGACCAGTACGACTGCCACTAGCGGCTTTCGCGCACTTCGCTTTTTAACCGGCATGCCCATATCGGCACCCATGTCATCCAGTGCATCCGTTTGTTCATAAATATCTCGCGTTTCGGAAAAGTCATCGGTGGCAAAGTCATCACTGGTGGCACCCAGCTCAGCACTGGCCGACAGATCCTCATGTATCTGGGTAGCAGCTGCCTGGGTTGCACCAAATTGCAACGTTTCCTCATCGGAATCCAATAAATTAAAATCCAGATCTTCCTCGACGGTGGACGTGCTTTCCAGGGTTGCTTCGGCCTCCTGAAGGTCGGTGTCCATATTCAAATCCAACTCGAGTTCCGAATCAGCGGGCTGGGAGGCCTCATCCATCACGGCTTCCAGATCGAGCTCGACGACCTCCTCAGATGCCGTATCTTCATCGCCCTCGAGCATTTGCTCGATATCTAAGAATTCGGCATCATCTGAGCCTGCCGCTTCTGCTGCGCCGGCGGTTTCGGATTCCAGATCTAAATCCAGATCCAATTCCAACTCGTCTGCACCTTCAGCTGCCGGTTTCTCGTCGGATGCCAGCATTTGTTCAAGATCGTCCATTTCCAGTTCTTCTGAAGCATCTACAGTTTCAGCCGCTTTTGCTTCGCCCGCACCTTCATCGACTTCAAATTCAAGATCCAGATCATCTGCCGCTTCGGTTTCCCCGGGTTCGTCCACATCCATGATCCCTTCTAAATCCGAAAAATCCAATTCATCAGCGGCATCGAGGTTTTCCTCGGCGGCCACCGGCGCCGCCGCGGTCGGCTCCGCATCTAAATCAAGTTCGAGATCCAAACCGTCCAATACTTCAGCATCCTGACTTTCCTCAGAAGGCTGTTCTTCGGGTTCGATAATACCTTCTAAGTCAGAAAGATCCAGTTCATCACTGACTTCCGTGCCCGCATCCATATCGGCGGCAATCAATGCCGTTTCCGGTTCCGGCTCTAAGTCAAGATCCAGGTCGAGCTCATCTGCGGCGTCAGCGGCAACCTCTTCTACCGGCGTTTCTGAATCGGCACCGACCAGATCTTCAAAATCCCCCATATCAATCTGTTCACTACTATCTTCGGCTGCAGACGCCTCGGTTGCGACCGGTTCAATCTCATCTGATTCAAGATCAAGATCCATTTCCTGTTCGTCATCCGGCGCTTCGCCGGACGCCAGCCCTTCCAGTTCCAGGTCATCATCCGGCGTTTCGTCGGACGCCAGCCCTTCCAGTGCCAGGTCATCATCCGACGCTTCGTCGGACACCAGCCCTTCCAGTTCCATATCATCATCTGCTCCGACCAGTTCTTCAAGATCCGACAAATCGAGTTCATCACGGTCGTCATCCGCGCCAAGCACCAGGGTATCATCGGCCGGTTCCGCCACAGGCGAGTCCGCTTCCACGGCTTCATTTAAATCATCCAGGTCCATATCCAGATCTGGCAAATCGCCGTCATCGGCGTCAAGATCCATCAGTTCAGATTCTTCCATCTCTAATAGATTATCTTCATCCGGTCCGAGGCCCAGAAGATCGGCATCTTCGTCGTCGGATGATTCCAGTGCCAGATCCTCATCGTCAAAATCCATCATATCATCAAGATCGGGCAATTCATCATCCACTTCAAGGGCCAGATCTTCAGTCCCTTGATCCAGTTCGGGTGCTGCAGTTTCCGGATATACCACAAAAACACTGCTGCATTTCGAGCACCGTACTTTTGAGCCGGTATCTTTCAACAGATGATCATCAACGTTGAAACTCGAATCACATTCGTTACAGGAAACAATCATTTCATACCCCATTAATTTAGGTTGTTATTATGGAGGCCCCGGCAGACTGCGACATCTTTCGGCCCGACCATTTTTTGTTTTCAAGTGGTCTTAACGTTTTTTATTTTAACTGGATCTTTCCGGATATGAGACTGATGGAGCCGTATGAGTGCAGCGCATAAAAATTCGATCTTCGCCGGAATGCCAGGATGCCAGGCATATTTGGAAAAAAATCAGGTGCATTTTGCAAAGCACCCTCAAAAGACCGTTCTCCGGCCTGTAAATCAGATGACATTTTTCCCACTTTTAAACCGTGGCGTTTTTCAATTGCATCCCCGGTCGGGACCGCAATCTGATCAGACATTATGTAAAGATAGAATCCGGTGTATGTGCTTAGCAACATCGTGAATAAAAATAATCTGTATAATAAAATTATCGTGAATACGCAAATTTGTCAATTATTTTTATTCCTTACATTCCCGTTGCAGCCAGCTCTTTGATGAGTTTCTCCTGTTCATCTGTCAGCTTTTTAGGCAATTTGAGCTGGATTTTTAAATACAGATCACCTTTTTTACCACCTTTCATGCGCGGGAGCCCGTGGCCAGACATGCGCATTTTGGTTCCGGGCTTGGTACCGGGCGGGATTTTCAAATTGAGTTGTTTGTCGTCGAGAGTGGGTACGGAGATGCGGGTACCCAGAATAAGTTCGCTTAATTTTAATTCATGATTCATGTGCAGGTCATATTCATCGGTTTGATACACAGGGTCATTGAGCATCTTGGCCTGAATAAACAGATCCCCTGCCGGGCCTCCGAGCGGGCTGGGGCTACCTTTGCCGGCCAGTCTTAATTTTTTACCGGAAATCAGACCCTTAGGGACTTTAACGGTGACTTTTTCGGAATAGCCCTGATGCTGCAGACTAATGGTCTTGCTGGTTCCGGTGGCCACCTCCTTAAGCGTCAGTGGAAGTTCATATACCAGGTCGGCACCTTTTGTGCGGGCCTGCTGGTGACCGGCCTGTGAGCCGAATGGCCCACCACCGCCAAAATTAAAGCGCGTGCTGCCGCCTCTGCTGCGACCTGAAAATAAATCACCTCCAAAACCAAATTCGCGGAAAATATCACCAAAATCAAACCCCCTGAAAATATCTTCCTGCGTAAACCGCTGCTGAAACCCTTCAGCGCCAAAGGTGTCGTATTCTTTGCGCTTTTTTTTGTCACTCAATACAGCATAGGCCTCGCTGATTTTTTTGAATTTTTCCTCTGCTGCTTTATCACCTTTGGTGTGGTCCGGGTGATATTTCATTGCCAGCTTACGATATGCTTTTTTGATGTCCTCTTCCGAAGCATCCTTTTTAACGCCAAGTAGCTGATAATAATCTTCTGCCATAAAAACCAGTCCCGGTTGAATTAAATAGCAAATAAATAAATGATAATTATGGATTTTTTAGGACTAGGATAAGTTGTCTACTGGTAAGTGTCAAGCATTCAAAGATTTCGCTGCAGTTAGTTCAAATGTCAGCGCTTCGGCATTGGCCCACCGGTTCAGGGGTTCAGCGTTCAGAGGTTCAAAGGTTTTCGATGATAACTGCTATTTGCAGCCTGCTGGCTTCTAATCACTGGCAACTGGCTAACGTCTGATCGCTGTTGCGATCGCTTACTATTTATCCTCTGACCTTTTTCTCCTGTTTTCTGCCAGCAGCAAGCCGCGAGATGCCAGCGACTAAAGCGTTGAACCTCTGCATTTATGAATGCGAAACCGTTTTAACCCGCCTGGCGGCCTGTTGCCTTAATGGCGACCATCAACACCGACATGGCTGCAGGTGTGATGCCATCGATGCGCGAAGCCTGTCCCAGCGTGGCCGGTCTGGTACCGGACAATTTTTCCTTTAATTCATTCGAAAGACCGTGCACACTGGAAAAATCGAAATTTTCGGGAATTTTTAGTTGCTCCAGATTTTTAAACTTTTTGATTTCAGCGAGCTGTTTTTGAATATAGCCCTCATATTTGATTTCGATTTCAACCTGCTCGGCCACCTCACGGCTCATCGGCAACGGACCGGCTGCCAGAGTTGCGACCGCATCGTAGCCCAGTTCAACTCGCTTCAGTAATTGGTCCAGACGGGCCCCGCTTTGAATAGGCTGGGTGCCGGCGCTTTGAAGATACCGGTTAACATGCTCATCCGGTTTGATGGTGATCTGCTTGATTCGCTGGATTTCCTGCGCAATCTGGATTTTGCGTGCTTTGATTTCTTTGAGCGTGTCTGCCTCGATGAGGCCCAGCTCGTGGCCGGTTTCAACGAGTCGAAGCGCCGCGTTATCCTCTCTGAGCATTAAGCGGTACTCGGCTCTTGATGTAAACATCCGATAAGGTTCCCGTGTCCCTCGCGTCACCAGATCATCGACCATAACACCCATGTATGCTTGAGATCGATCCAGAATAAACGGTTTGCGTTTTTGGACCTGGCAGGCGGCATTAATGCCGGCCCATAAACCCTGGGCAGCAGCTTCTTCGTAACCGGACGACCCGTTGATCTGGCCCGCCAGAAAGAGTCCTGCCACCCGATCCGTTTCAAGAGTGGATTTGAGCTGGATGGGATTGACGTAATCGTATTCGATGGCATAGGCCGGTCGCACTATTTCAGCTGACTCAAGGCCCTCAATCGAGCGCACCAGTTCGATCTGAATGTCGAAGGGCAGGCTGTTGCCCAGCCCGGAGGCATAAATTTCCTGGGTGTCGATCCCTTCCGGCTCAAGGATGACCTGGTGTTTGTCCTTTTCGGGAAACCGCACTATTTTGTCTTCAAAAGAAGGACAATAGCGGGCCGAAACCCCTTTGATAACACCGCCATACAGGGCCGAACGCTCAAGGTTTTTACGCGCAATTTCATGGGTCAGCCGGTTGGTGTGGCCGATATGACACGCTAACCGGGGTAGCTGGAGGATATCGCTAAAATATGAAAAAGGGGTCGGGTCGTCATCCGATTCCTGGACCGTAAATTTTGAGAAATCAATGCTGGATTTTTTCAATCTTGGTGGTGTGCCCGTTTTCAACCGGCCGAGCTCAAAGCCCAGGTTCTTGAGATCGTTTGCCAGACCATATGATGCAAATTCACCGGCCCGGCCGGCCTGAAACGAATTGAAACCGATATGCAGTAGGCCGCTCAGAAAGGTTCCGGTTGCCAGCACAACTGTCCTTGCCGGATACCCGAATCCGACGTGATCTTCGACTCCCACTACCTGGCCGCCTTCCACCACCAGTTGACGCGCCTTTGTCTGCTTGAGGTCCAAACGGGGCTGGGCCTCAACGACCGCCTTCATGGCCATATGATACCGCATCTTATCATTTTGCGTGCGAGAAGAGTGCACGGCAGGCCCTTTTTTGGTATTCAGCTTGCGGAAAGAGATGGCCGTCTTATCGGTGATTTTTGCCATTTCACCACCCAGGGCGTCCAACTCCTTTACGAGCTGCCCCTTGGCCATTCCGCCGATTGAAGGGCTGCAAGGCATTGCCGCCAGCTTGTCCAGGTCGATGGCCATAAGTAAGACGTCGCACCCCATTCGGGCTGCAGCCAGAGCGGCTTCGCACCCGGCATGACCCGCACCGACCACAATGACATCATATTTTTTCGAATTAGAGCTCATTCGCAAATGTTAGCGGGTTTTCAATTATTTGACGCGTTTAGCTTCAAAAATATTTAGGGTTAATTTTTCCGATTCTCTGGTGGCAGATTTATTTCTGACATTATTCAATCTTCAATTTTATAGATGGTTGTCAGTTCATGCAGGCTGTGCTAAAAATGCTCGAAATCGCACCTTTTGTGAAAATGAATACTCTCCCATTTTCAATTTGAAACGCTCAATTTAGGAGATCCCTATATTAAGCGCTTGCGGAGGTTGCCGCAGCTACACGGCATTTAACACAGTAGATGCGGTAAGATCTGCAAGCCCGCAGGGTTTCGAAATAAAAAATTAAAATCGCTAAAATTCCTTAATTTAAAAGAATTTCCCTTATTTTTATTTTGAAACGCTCAACTCAGGGAGATTATAGTACCAGGAAATTTGAGGGTCAAGGTCTGGGCAATGGAAGCGCAAAAACGCTACACCGACTTCAACACCTATCTGCGGGAGACCTTTGGCTGTCGGGTTCAGAAAATTACCGTCGACGCCGGTCTGACGTGTCCCAACCGGGATGGAACCCTCTCGACCGGTGGATGCCTTTATTGCAACAGTCGCGGATCCGGAACGGGCGCCCACGCAAGGGGTCTGTCTATCACCCAGCAACTCATCAACGGAAAAGAAGCGCTGGCCCGACGATACAAGGCTAAAAAATTTATTGCCTATTTTCAGTCTTTTTCAAATACCTACGCCCCGCTGCCGGCGCTTCAATCCCTGTACGCAGAAGCCCTGAATGTTGATGATGTTGTCGGGTTGTCAATCGGCACCCGACCCGATTGTGTGGATGATGCCGTGTTGAATTTACTGCAGGATTATGCCAGGCACCATCTGATCTGGATTGAATATGGCCTGCAGTCGGCCAGCGATGCGACCCTGACCTATATCAACCGCGGCCATGATGTCCAATGCTTGAAGGATGCTGTCGAAAAAACCCGCAACCGCGGCATCAAGATATGCGCGCATGTCATCCTGGGACTTCCTCATGAAACTCGGCAGGATACGCTGCATACGGCCGAGATGATCGCCACGCTCGGAATTGACGGTGTTAAACTGCATCTGCTTTATGTGGTCAAAGGAACCGCTCTGGAAACGCTTTACCGGCAGGGAGATTTTAGATGTCTGGAGCAAAGTGCTTATGTGGACCTCGTGTGTGATTTTCTGGAACGAATTCCATCTGAAGTCGTGATTCAACGTCTGACCGGCGATCCGCATCCCGCTGAACTGGTGGCACCGCTCTGGGCCCTGAACAAATCTGAAACCCTGGAACTCATCCGGCAAACACTTAAAAAAAGAGCCTCACGGCAGGGCATGCTTTTCAACCGGCGATAAAGCCGAACGCAACCGGGTGCTTATCGGTTCTGGGTTCAGGTGTCATCACCCGGTTCAATAGTTCAACGTTCAAAGGTTCAGAGGTTTATAAACCTGAAAGAAGGCCAGAAGTTCAGTGCTTAACCGCAAATCCCTGAATCTCGAACCCTGACCCCCCATCCCTGAACGCTGAACCCTAAACCCAAATCCTTATTACTTTATTTCAAACTGGTATTTACTGCTGCCACCATAAACCCTCAAATAATATGGCGGGCGCAAATTTTGCGGAATCTCAAAAGTTCGGGTTGTGCCTGGTGTCAATTCAGCGGTATACAACCCCTTTCGATGAGCAGCATCGCCGATTGACAGCTTCAGTGGCTTTCCGTCCGCTGCAGTTATAAACTCAATGGTTTTTCGTTCGCGGTCCGAGAAAGTGTACCAGTCTTGTTCATCGAGACCACCGAGCTCTCCGGTAATTGACCGGCCGGCCGTTATCTTTACGGCCCCGGCAATGCGGTCACCGGCATCTGCACTGAGGCCGGCATCGTTTTGATGTTCGGTCAGAATCTCGAATTCGTAGGTACCGCTGCCATCCAATACTTCCAAAAAATAAATGCCCCCCGTAACGTTATTGGTCATCATGCGGGTTGACACAGTCATATCGGGCAACACTTCTTCGGATCGCCAGATCTCGGTGCCATCAACATCGCGAATGGAGAATTGCACCGTCTCGCTGTCTTTGTTGCTGGTGAGCGACATATTAAGAATACTGCCCGCAAGCATGTCAAATCGATACCAGTCGGTTTCATCATATCCACCCAACTCTCCAGAATAGGACCGACCCGGAAGAATTTTAAGTGCATCGGCCATTTTATCGCCCGCGTCGGTGCCGGAAAGCGCATCGTTTTGCTTTTCGATTAAAACATCAAACCCATAACGGCCCCTACCGTAATAGGCCTCCAGATAATAGGTCCCGCCGGATGTCGTGTTCATCATCACCCTCTTGAGCTTGGTTTCTCCGGGCGAAACGACACCCGAATACCACACTTCACTATGCTCAAAACTTCTCAGAGAAAATTTCATCGCCTCGCTGCTTTCGCTCGGACCGAAGACCAGCTTTATGATATGGCCGGGCGGGATGTCGAACCGATACCAGTCTTCTTCATCAAACCCTCCCATTTCACCGAGAAAAGAGCTGTTAGGTGTGATGGCAAGCGCCTTGGTAATCCGGTCGCCGGCATCCACCCCTGATCCGGCATCGTTCTGGCTTTCGATAAAAAGATCGAACTTATACGGACCGATTCCGGAATATACGACTGCATAATAGATCCCGCCGGAAAGATTGTTCATCAGCATACGCGTTGAATGTGTCACACCGGGCCTGGTCTCACCGGAGTTCCACAGTTCATTTCTGTTAAAATCCCGTAGCGCGATCTTCAACAACTCACTGTCCTCGCCGGCGGTGAAATCCAGATTTAGAATATCACCGGCATCCAGTTCAAATCGAAAATAATCCTGCCGATCCTCTCCGGAAAGCGTTCCGGTCAGAACGCCGGACGAAATCTCAATGCCCTGGTTGAAAGAATCATTGGGCTCTGTTTCGGTGGACGCCGTTTGAGCGCTGCCGCGTATCGGTTTCAAAGGGGCGCCATCAAACTTACGGCTTATGAATGATCGCATCCGATTCTGGAACTGTTCCGAGATGGCCGCCAGATCTTTTATGTTGCGCTCAATGTGACCGAGTCTTGAATTAACGAGATCATAGCGTTGCTGCTTTCTGGCAACCTGTGTTTCGGCTACCTGGTGCGTCAGTCGATCGATGCTTTGCTCATATTGGCGAAAATCGTCCTGGCACTTTAAAAATTCATCGAAAACAATTTTGTCGTCCTGAAATAAAATGCAGCAGGTTTTAAGATCGGCAGTAAGTTGTTCCGCCTGCGCCAGAAGGTTTTGATACTGATCTCCGTTTATTAGGGTGTCACCCTTTTTCTTCAGAAAATGTATTTTTTCGGTAAGGCTGAAAGTCGCCTGATCAAAAACGCTGGCACAGGGGTCGGGTTTAGGCTTCAAATTGAAATACAGGAGATAGCCAAGTGCAATGAGGACAACCATGCCAACTGCAACGATAATTCGCTTTTTCATATTATTTCCCCGGAATCGATTCGAATTCTGGTGCTGAAGTCAATCATCTAAGGGCAACTGAGCAAATATTATACCATAGCCTTTCATAATTTGTCCCAGGAAAAAAATGAAGGCCCGTCAGGATCAATGCCGACCCTGCTGTTTAATGGCCAGCATTCGAAGATATGCCGAAAGGCGACGCAGGTTCTCAGGCGCGCTCAGCTCGTTAAAAGAGAGGGTTTGCCTGTCTTTTTTGGATATGATCGTCAGCAAGCAGGCGAAATCGTCTGGTATACGGCGGGATTCAGTGGAAATCTGTTTCGGGTCCAATTTGAGAACACGGGCTGCATCGATCAAATCCAGGATCGGTTTGGACTCGTCTGTCGGCATTGCATCGGTTTCACATTGGTAGGACAGGCGCAACCCGCCATATCCACCCGTGCATTTATACTCAATGCGCATCATTCCCTCCGTTTACATCAAGCGATAGAATACAGAAATCAGATGACCCATTTGATCAACACGAAACGCGTAACCCGCAACCCTCTGAACCCTGCTTGCCGCGGCGACTTGTCGCGGCATAGATCGTAAGAGCGAAGCCGGAAGCTCGATAAAGCGAAGCCGGGAACCTCTGAACCCTCAACCTATGTTGGCAGCCCTACATCTCTGAATGCCGCCCTCACTTGCTGGGTTGAACCAACGGGCACCTGTTTTTGCCGGGTCAGGATTCTGGCCGAATCAACAAGAACGTCCACAGCATCATTAAATTTGGCTGTTGTCCATAGCTTCTGGAGCGCATGGTACCAGATAAGGGCCGCCTTATCGGTGCCGATTTCCATGGCAACCAGATAGAAGGCACGGTTGGGGATACCGCTGTTGATGTGAACCCCCTGGTTGTCATCATCAGCGGTATAGTAGTCGTTCATGTGTGCCGGTTGTGGGTCTTTTCCGAGAAGTTTATTGTCGTAAGCCGTGCCCGGTGCCTGCATGGAACGCAGCGCCTCCCCGTAAAGGTCCGGTCCCATGATTTCGTCGCCCACCAGCCAGTCCGCCTGGCCGGCGTCCTGTTTGAGGGCGTGCTGCGTGATGGCACTGCCGAAAACATCTGAAAAATGTTCGTTCAATGCCCCGGACTGACTGAAATACTCTAAATCGGCGCTAAACTGGGTGACGCCATGGGCCAATTCATGGGCTACAACCTCCAGCGAGCGGGTAAAACTGATGAATACTTCACCGTCGCCGTCACCAAAGGTCATTTCATCCCCGTCCCAATAGGCATTCATGTAATCCTGCCCGAAATGTACATTGAGAATCAAATCCATGCCCTTGTTATCAATGGAGTTGCGCTTGAGCACTTTGCTGAAATAGTCACGAACTTTGCCGGCAAACGTGTAAACCCTGTCGGCATCTTTGTCACCGCTAGCCGGTTTACCTTCACCCCGGACCAGCTTGACACGCTGCTCCCATTTATTCTGGCAGTCATAAACCTTGCGTTTGGCCCTGGCCCTGGTTTTGGCACCTATAAAGGCTTTCATATCGATGCGTTTGTCCGCACGCTTTGTGCGGCTGATTTTACTCTGCTGAATGCTCAATCGGGCATTGTCCACACCGACCCGAGCCAGATTTTCCAAAACCTGCGGCGGAACAAATGTGCAATTGCAGTGGTAATGCGCCATCTCAGCCTCCTTTCAGGTTGCTGAATTTTAACCGGTATTCGTAGTTGCGCAAACACAAACTTAATACGTAAAACAGCTGCCTCGATTGTCAATAAAATTGAAATTAAGACAATGCACAGAAGGCCGTTGCGAATTCGGTGTCTAATTTAGCAAAAAAAAATCCCGCCAAATGGCGAGATCATAAAAGGTTATCATATAGTGTTAAGGTTCATTTAGTGTTTATCTTCGCTGATATATTCCAAATAGTCAATGGCGTCTTCGTTGCCGAGATCAGCAGCTTTTCTGAAATCAGCTATAGCCTTTTGCTTGTCGCCCCAGAGCAGGTACACCCGCCCCCTGCCATAATAGTACAGGCCATTTTGCGGCTCCTTCTGAAGGGCCATATTAATTTGCGCAACCGCTTTCTGGTACTGGCCCAGCTGACCGTATGATACGCCCTGTGAAAAATATGCCCTGCTGAAATCCGGATTCAGCACGATGGCTTTATGGAAATATTGAACGGCGGCTTCATTGTTACCGTAAGTGGAAACAAGGGCTCCCTTATCAAACCAGTATTGGGCATCTTTTTTTACCGGTGCGGATGGCCTTTGGGCTGTCCGACTCTGGGTTGTGGCCTTATTCTGAGCGATAAGGCTATTCGGCAAGCCGAAAACAAGAATGGCTGCTAAAAAGCAGCTGAATAGGGTGGTCATCGCGGGTGTTGATTTCATGTAACGCTCCTTGATGTAAATGATCGGATTTATTATATTGTATTGTATTGTGGTTTTGGCGGAAAGTCAAAAAAAATGACATCAACCGTCATGACGCGAGTGCTTGATTTTGAGGCAAAATGGTTTTACTCTTGAACATCTGTTGAAAATCCTTTATTGAAGGGCTTCCCACAGTTTTCGGTAAGCGTTTTGCAGCGCTGGCATTGAATCAGAATTTACATGAATTTATCTGTCTAACCGGGCAGGAGGCTGAGATGCAACAGTACACCATCCATCCGCTGGTTGTGGGCATCAACGAAACCGATCAGGGCGTCATGACTTACTTACGGGATTATGGCAAACGTATCTATCTGCCGATATACGTTTTTTATCTTAAGGGTGGTGATAAAAACATCTTAATCGACACCGGCCTGGAGCAGTTTATGGTGCCGGAAGGTGCCGAAGAGCAATGCGGGTTTAAAATACTGGAGTTTGAAGAGGCCCTCACAACCCTGGCACTCGAGCCTGAAGACATCGACATCATTATCCACACCCATCTGCACAATGATCATTGCGAAAACGATTATAAGTGCACCAATGCCGATGTGTATGTCCAGAAAAAGGAGTACGCCTTTTTAAAGGAGCCCCATCCGGTCGATCATCGTTACTATCCGGACATTCTGGATGATGTCAATGTGGTCGAAATCGACGGTGATGTCAATATCACCGATGGTATTGATGTCATCCTGTCACCGGGGCATACGGTCGGCGGGCAGTCGGTGGCGGTTAACACCGCCGAAGGCCGCGCCGTTATCACCGGTTTTTGTTGCAATGCCAAAAATTTTCCATCAGCCGGACCCGCGATTGCTCCCGGTGTCCATATTGATCTGACAGAGGCTTATGATTCCATTCAAAAAATCAAGGAGATGGCCGATATTCTACTGCCGCTGCATGATCTAACGATCGGAACACGCAAATCAATTCCCTAGTTCAACAGGCAGCGTGTAGCAAGTCATATATGGGTCTGATCACCTGGGCATTAAAATAAAAGGTTTCAGGTGTCAGTGTTCAGGTGTCGGCCCTTCTCACCGTTCCTGAAACCTGACACCTGCTTGCCAGGCCGTAGCTTTCAAAGCGAAGGTTGGACACCCGAAACCTCAATTGAACCTGTGATAGGAAGCGTTGAATGACCACAGAAAATGATTTAGTATTGATATACTTTGAAGATAAGCCACTCACATTTGCACGTATTGAAGGCATTTTATCGGATTCAAAAAAAGACTGGTACCACGTTAAGTTACTTTTATTGCAAGTCCCGCTGCAGGTCGTAACCTGGATCCTGAAAGACGTGTATATCAGCGGCACCGAGTTTACCATGAACGGCAAAAAAATGCGCCTGGAGAAAGTGGAAATCCCGACCGAGCCACAAACATCAGATTCACCTGAAAATTCTAAAACCGGTTCCTCACACCCGAAGCGCGCAACTACAGACAAAAGTGCCAAGGTTATATCGTTAGACGACCTCAAGCGTAAGACTTAGGTTTCAGTGTTCAGATGTCAGGTGTCAGCCCATCTCAACAACCCTGACACCTGAAACCCGACACCCGAAACCTTAAGAATAAAGTTGAACCCAGAATCCAAAATCGTCATCTCTGCGTCCAGACGAACCGATATTCCGGCATTTTACATGCCCTGGTTTATGGAGCGTATCGGTCGCGGTGTTTTTGAAGTGGTCAATCCGTTCAACCGGAAAGTCAAAGAGGTCCCCGCCACTGCGGCAGATGTGCACACAATCGTTTTCTGGTCCAAAGATTTCGGCCCATTTTTAAAGCACGACTATGGCAAAAAACTGCAAAAAGACGGCTATCATCTTTTTTTCAACTTTACCGTCAATTCGGCAATCCCTCAGCTTGAGCCCCGGGTTCCCCCGTTGGACGTCCGCCTGGATCAGATCAGACATCTTGGCGACCAATTCGGCGCCTCGGCGATCAACTGGCGCTTTGATCCCATCTGTTTTTACAAAACGGGTAAAGACAGGCTTTACGATAATCTCGGTGATCTGAGACACATCGCTGCAAAAGCGGCCGCGGCCGGGATCAGGCGTTGCATTTCCAGTTTTATGGATCCTTATTCTAAAATTGAAAGACGTCTTGTTAATCGCTCGGACTTCTCTTTTTGGGATCCACCCCTGAAAAACAAGCTGCATAATATCCATAAAATGGAGCAGATTCTGGCATCTGAAAATATACAATTGATGCTGTGCTGTGAAAAAGAGGTCCTGGATCAATTGCCGCAAAGTACATCCGTCACCCGGGCATCCTGCGTCCCCAATGACGTGTTCGTTACCCTCTTTGGAGGAAGGCTTTCATTTAAGCAGGACAGCGGCCAACGCATTAACAAAGGGTGCGGTTGTAAAATATCTGTGGATATAGGTGACTACCGCCAGCACCCCTGCTACCATGATTGTCTGTTCTGCTATGCCAACCCCACCTCAAAATAAACCCGTCGTCCGTAGTCAGTTGTCCGTTGGCCGGTTTAATGCTATAAATTCGAAATTGTTTTACCACGGACAACAGACAACAAACAACTGACGTGTTACAAATGAACATTGGATCGGTAGAGCTTGAAAATAAAACCATTCTGGCGCCCCTGGCCGGAATCACCAATTTGCCTTTTCGGCTGATCGCCAAGGAAGCGGGCTGTGCACTGGTCTGCTCTGAAATGGTCAGCGCCCATGGATTAGTCAACGGCTCACACAGAACCCGACAGTTGCTCGATAGCCGACCGGAGGAAAAACCGTTGTCGGTACAGATATTCGGCTCACAACCGGAGATCATGGCAGAGGCGGCCCGTTTGGTGGAAGCCGCAGGTGCGGATATTATTGACATTAATTTTGGCTGTGCGGTTCGAAAAATTACCAAAACCGGCTCCGGGGTGGCGTTGATGAGAAAGCCCGAAACCGCAAAGGCTTTGATTGGCTCCGTGCGCAAAGCAGTGGCCATACCGCTTACCGTTAAGTTGCGCAGCGGTTGGGATGCGACGGGCGCACAGGCATTTGAAATTGCCCAAATCGCTGAGTCCTGCGGTGTCGATGCAATTGCCATTCATCCCCGCACGGCCACCCAGGGGTTTAGCGGTCAAGCAGACTGGCACATTATCAAAGAAGTGAAAAAACGTGTGGCCGTTCCGGTAATTGGCAACGGTGATATATTCAGTGCCGGGGATGCTGTGGCCATGTTGAACCAGACCGGATGCGATGCGATTATGATCGGCAGAATGGCGATCGGGAATCCATGGATTTTTTCCCATGTGCGCGCCCGCATGTGCGGGGAGGCTGAACCCGATGTCGATCTGGACAAGCGATTCGATATTATGCGACGGTATCTAAGGGCGTCTGTGAAATATTTTGGTGAGGATATTGCCTGTCGGATGATGCGCAGCCGTTTGTGCTGGTTTGCCAAAGGCCTTCGAAACAGCAGCCAATTTCGCAAATCAATCAATCACATTGCAACAGAATCAGAAGCGTTGCAGAAGATTCAGGCTTTTAGGGATGCATTACAACCAGACAGTGAGCTAAATATTTTGTAAGTACTATCCACCACAGAGCCCGCAGAGCACACAGAGAAAAGCATAAAAAATATCATTTAATCTTGGCCCTTCACCTCTACTCAATCTCAGTGAACTCTGTGCTCTCTGTGGTAAAAAAAATTATCCGGGCGCAACGGGTCAACGGGCAAACCGGCTCAACCGAGTGAATTACTTCACTCTTACGGAGCTGCCGGGCTTAATCCCCCTGTTGGTCACAAT
>Ga0209567_10000255_pt1 | contig 28733 bp, 26 predicted proteins | sample COG_12_FD_184756 | JGI IMG/M metagenome (GOLD analysis project Ga0209567, IMG submission 184756) | Pelagic marine sediment microbial communities from the LTER site Helgoland, North Sea, for post-phytoplankton bloom and carbon turnover... | ecosystem: Environmental > Aquatic > Marine > Neritic... | reverse complement strand
TTTCCGCCGACACCCCGAGCAGTTCCTGTTTGGAGTCGTTGCTGTAGGTGACAAAACCACGTTCAAACCACGCCGAACTGCCGGCCAGATCGGTGCAGATTTTGGCCACCCAGCCACCGGTACAGGACTCGGCGGTCGCCAGCCACTCACCGCGACGCCGCAGCGCAGCCGCCAGACCGGTGGCGAGGTCCGTCAGCGCCTCAGTCATCTATCGCGTCTCTCCCGGCAAGGCCGATTATCCAGACTCATACATCACTCCCCGCTTGACCGGGTTTATGAGTATCAAAGCTGGCTTCGTTTCGCAAGCTGTAGCCCACCCGCCATTTCAGCTACACTTGTCGGCGATGTCCGCCGTACCCAGCCCAAGCAAACACACACCGATGATGCAGCAGTACCTGCGCATCAAAGCGCAACACCCCGACATCCTGGTGTTCTATCGTATGGGCGACTTCTATGAATTGTTCTATGCAGATGCCCGCAAGGCTTCGGAACTCATGGACATTACACTGACCAGTCGCGGCCAGTCTGCCGGCGAACCCATTCCCATGGCCGGCATTCCGGCACATTCAGTTGACCAGTACCTGGTCAAACTGGTTCGACTGGGCGAATCGGTCGCCATCTGTGAACAGATGGGTGATCCCGCCACCAGCAAGGGACCGGTGGAACGCGGGGTGGTACGCATTGTCACGCCAGGCACACTGACCGAGGAAGCCCTGCTCCAGGAACGGCGCGACAACCTGTTGGTCGCGCTGCACCTGGACAAGGAAGGTTATTACGGTGTGGCATCGCTGGATCTTTCCGCCGGACGTTTCGTGGTTCAGGAGTTGAGCGGCGAAGAAGCCCTGCTGGGCGAAATCGAGCGGCTGCAACCCGCCGAATTACTGGTCAGTGAAAACCTGTCGCTGCCGCAGGCAATGCGGGCTCGCAGCGGTCTGCACCGCCTGCCACCCTGGCATTTCGACACCGAAACTGCGGCCCGCCAGCTCAACCAGCAGTTCGGCACACGTGACCTGGCCGGCTTCGGTTGCCAGGATATGCCTGTTGCGGTGGCAGCTGCCGGTGCGCTATTGCAATACGTCAAGGATACACAGCGTGCCGCCCTGCCCCACCTGCGCGGCTTGCGCAGCGAGCAACACGAAGACAGCGTGATAATGGATGCCGCGACGCGCCGTAATCTGGAGCTCGATCAGGCACAATCCGGTCACAAGCAACACAGCCTGATCGCCACACTCGATAAAAGCGTGACGGCGATGGGTGGACGACTGCTGCGCCGATGGTTGCACCGCCCCCTGCGTGACCGCAAAGTCCTCGCCAAACGTCACCAGTGCCTTGAATCATTGCTACAGGCCCGTCTGTTTGACAGCCTGCGCGAGCAACTGCGCGGCAGCTGCGATCTCGAACGCATCCTGTCGCGGATCGCGCTGAAGTCCGCGCGTCCGCGTGATCTAAGTGCTCTGCGCGATACCCTGGCACGCCTGCCCGAATTGCAGATGCTGATGCGCACTGACAGCGATCCGCTGCTCGGAGAATTGTCATCGCGTATCCAGGAACAGCCCGGAATCCTCAAACTGCTGCGCAAGGCGATACCCGATATCCCACCCGCCCAGTTACGCGACGGCGGCGTTATTGCGGCCGGTTACGACGCTGAACTGGATGAACTGAAACGGCTCAGCGAACAGAGCGACCAGGTATTACTGGAAATGGAAGGGCAGGAACGCCAACGTTCCGGCATCAACAATCTGAAAATACGCTACAACCGGGTTCACGGCTATTACATCGAAGTCAGCCGCAGTCAATCTGAGCAGGTACCGGACAACTACCAGCGCCGGCAAACGCTGAAGGGCGTCGAGCGTTTCATTACACCGGCACTCAAGCAACACGAAGACCGGGTGCTCAGTGCGCACAGCAAGGCGCTGGAACGTGAAAAATCGCTCTACAATGAACTGCTGGGTCAGCTGTTAGAGCATGGACAAGCACTGTCATCCTGCGCCGAAGGTCTTGCCGAACTCGATGTGCTGACGACCCTCGCCGAACGTGCCGACAGCCTGAACTGGTCCCGCCCTGAGCTGAACGAGGAACCTGGCATTGTGGTACGCGGCGGCAGGCATCCGGTTATCGAGAAGTTCAGCGCAGATCCCTTCGTCCCCAACGATGTTGAACTGCGCGAAGAACGACGCATGCTGATCATTACCGGCCCCAATATGGGTGGTAAATCGACCTATATGCGCCAGACCGCGTTGATTGTCCTGCTTGCCTGCGTGGGCAGTTTTGTCCCTGCTGATCAGGCCAGCATTGGACCGATAGACCGCATCTTCACGCGTATCGGCGCCTCCGACGACCTGGCCGGCGGCCGTTCGACCTTTATGGTGGAAATGACCGAAACCGCCAACATCCTCAACAATGCCAGTTGCCAGAGCCTGGCCCTGATCGATGAAATCGGCCGTGGCACCAGCACCTATGACGGCCTGGCACTGGCCTGGGCGGTGGCAAAGGAACTCGCCGCTATTGGCACGTATACCCTGTTCGCGACGCATTACTTTGAGTTAACCGGGCTGCCTGAGGAAATAGCAACGACGGCCAACGTACACCTTGATGCGGTGGAACACGGCGAACGTATCGTTTTTCTGCACGCAGTCAAGAACGGCCCCGCCAGCCGCAGTTACGGACTGCAGGTCGCCGCCCTGGCCGGTGTGCCGGACCGGGTACTGGAGCAGGGCCGGGACATCCTGCGGCAACTCGAATCCAGTCAGACACATACGCTGCGCCCGGATGGCAAAACCCAGCAGCAGATCGACATGTTCCAGCACGAGGAAGAGTGCCCGCTGGCGGATGCATTTGAGGGTATCGAACCCGATAACCTGACACCGCGCGAGGCGCTGGAACTGCTCTATAAACTCAAGGGAATAGCCGACGATCACGCGCTATAAAAAACGGGCCCACACGTGACTGAGCCCGCTTTGAAACCACCGGCAATAGCTGTTTACTGGCTGGCAGGTGCCTCTTTCAGAATTTCGACGGCTTCCACGGCCGAGAATTCAACCTCGGTCCGCCGATTCGGCGCCAGACACCCGACCAGTGCCGCTCCACGTTCTCCTTCACAACCCACCACGGGATTAGCCGTCCCCAGACCGTCAGCATCTATGTAGTCAGGTGGCACGCCTTTGGTTACCAGGTAATCGCGCACTGCCGCCGCGCGGTGTTGCGACAGCCTGAGATTATAATCGTCCTTACCAATACGGTCCGCGTAACCGGTAATCCTGAGCTTTTGCTCCTGCAAGCCGGCCGCTGTCAGGTTACCGACAAGATCATCCAGAAGTCGTATGCCGTCCGCCGTGAGTTCGTTACTGTCAAATTCAAACAAGGTGTCGGCTTCCAGGCGAACCGGATTGAGAACGATCTCGACGGCGGCAACCTCCACCTTATCACGAGCTGCGACGATTTCCGGATCACACTCGGCGATCGCATTGGCTGTGGACCAGCGTGAGGTATGCAGGCAATCGCCTGATCCGGTGCGAACAACGGACGCTTCAGCGTCATCCACGTAGCCTGGCGCGCTATAACTCAAGCCACTGGCCATTCCCAGACTGATCAACAAAAGCACTTGGCCCATCTGTTTCATTTTCCCTACCTCCGTATGCTGAAGAAATCCATATAGACTGTTTGAGCAGGTCTTAAAATCAGTCAGCCCTGCCCGGACAATATCCGCTATCAACGTACCGTCAATAGCGAAAATTCGCGCAAACAGATTGATTTTGAATCAGATGGAAGAAAGGCGCAACGCATTCATACGTTAAGTCACGTATGCGGCGGAGTAAAAATCCTGCAAGGTAATAACGACGGGTTCAGCTGGTCGCCGTGCCGCAGTTACTCAGACTTAGACGGGGGGGATTGGTAGAAAACACGAAAGGCGCGGCCTTTTCCAGTGCGGTCAAGCCGAGCAGCATACGTGTATTGCGGGGGAAAATAGCGGCCTCGACATCTTTCAATACGCAGTCTTCACCCAGAACCAGGTGTTTGATGCGATAGACCGGAAGCTCGTGCTGGCTGCCATCGGCCATCACACCGGTCAGTTGACCGACATATTCAGCGTTACCGGCCTGTTTTAAGCGTTCCAGAGTATGTTCATTGATGGTGGTATAACCGGCGCCGGTATCCACCATGAATTCGACTGCGCCACTGCCCTGCATATTGGCCTGAATATAATAGGTCGCCAGCCGCTTCTGGTTCATGGGAATGGTTTTATATGAGGCCGCCACCGCCATATTAGTGACCAGGCAGGCCAGCAACCAGAAAGATAATTTGAAAAATGATCCAGCCATACCGATGGGCCCCAGCGACATTAATCCGTCGATACCAGGCATAGCGGCAAGTTTGATGCCAAATTGAGCCAATTGTCCAAGTGCCCGAATATTGCCGGACCGCTGTGGAAGATGGATGCGATAATCCTGGATCCGGCGTTCTAGTGTCCTGTTCCGGAACCGTGACCGGAAACCATGCTGAAATCCGTCATACGACAAGCGACGACGTTGTCAACGGGGTGACCGGGGGCGATACCTGTACCGGACCCGGCAGCCGTGCACAGCAGGAAATTTACAAGCTGGCGAACGCCAGGCCGTTCCCCCGCCCTGCCTGGAAAGTGTCTAGCCCCACCCTGATCAATCCGTGTATCATTAGCCGCGTTTCAAGCAGGAGGCAGTCATGACGTTTGTGGTGGGTGAAAACTGTATCAAATGTAAATACACCGATTGTGTGGAAGTCTGTCCCGTGGATTGTTTTCACGAAGGCCCGAACTTTCTGGTGATTGACCCCGAGGAGTGCATTGACTGCACATTGTGCGAACCGGAGTGTCCCGCCGAAGCTATTTTCCCCGAAGATGACTTACCTGCGGATCAGCAACTGTTCCTCGAACTCAATACAGAACTGGCGCAGCAGTGGCCTGTGATCACCCAGATGAAAGAAGCCCCGCCCGACGCCGATGAATGGAATGGCAAGGAAGGCAAACTCGACCTGTTGGAGCGTTGATCCCCGCTGCGCACAGCGCACCCTGCAATGCTTCATTTAATCAATCAGCTTCCTTAACAATCAGCGATCGGTAGTGCAGGTAAGGCAATGAGCGAACTAAGCAATGTCATCGAAGTCACCGAAACCACCTTTCAGCAACAGGTCATCGAAAAGTCCGGCGAGGTGCCCGTACTGGTCGATTTCTGGGCCGACTGGTGCGCCCCCTGCAAAATGCAGTTGCCGATATTACTGAAGCTTGCCGGGGAATACCCGGACCAGCTGCGGATCGCCAAGATCAACACAGACCAGGAGCGCGCACTGGCCGAACAACATGGTATCCGCAGTCTGCCGACCTTACGCCTTTATCGTCACGGAGAGGTGGTAGAGGAAGTGCTCGGCGCCCAGCCGGAAGCCACCCTGCGCACGCTGATCGGTGCGTACATTGAACGTGAGTCTGACCGCAGCTTGCAACGGGCACTTGAACTCGATGCGCAGGGCAGACGCAGCGAAGCCCTGCAATTACTGGAACAGGCCTGCAAGGATGACCCTGATAATCCGCAGTTGCCGCTCAAATACGCCCGGCTGTGCATCGATGACCAGCAGCTGGAGCGTGCCGGGGAGATTATCAGGGCTTTACCCAGAGAACTTCGTGAAGCACCGGAAGCCGCAAGCCTGCAGGCTTTGCTGGAATTCTCCAGCGCCATCACCGACACACAGTCAATTGTAGAGCTGGAATCAGCGCTTAACGTCGACCCCAAGCAGTCTGAACCCCGCTACCAACTGGCCGCCCGACAGCTACTGGCTGGCGACCATGACAAAGCCCTTGAGAATTTCATGGTGCTGCTGAAACAGGATCGCAATTACCGGGACGGCGCCGCCCAGCGCGGCCTGCTGACGGTTTTTGCACTCTTGGATGAAGACGATGAGCGCATTCCCGGATACCGGCGCCAGATGTTCGCCTTGCTGCACTAGCCCGGACAATTGAACAGGCGCTTGTCGTGGATGATTGTCGCCACTGTCTCCGGCACCATGGTCTCCCAGTCGGATTCCCCGTTGCGTATTTTCTCCAATACCGTATGAGAAAAAATCGCAAGTTGCGACGGGTCGATGGCAGCCAGTTCCTTGATATATCCGTTTTCCAGCAGGTGCAGATACAGGTGCTGTAAATGTTTTTTGATCTTCAGATTATGTACGGTCGTCAGTTCACCGGTCTCGTCATCCCGGGCTGGACAGACATACAGACGCAGGTCGTCCCTGAACAGGCGACCAAAGGATTCCAGAATACCGCCGTGCAGGTTCTGGTAATATTTTTCATCGAAAATCTGCTCCAGGGTTGGCACACCCAGCGCGACACCAACCGGCATGGAGGTATAACCGGACAGGTACTGGGCGAGACGATAGAATTCACCGTAGTCCGAAATCATAACGTGCTTGCCCAGCGCGCATAGAATATCCGCCCGATACAGGAAATCCTCGACATCGATGTCTTCACCTTCGGCGAGGTTGTGCAAGGTCATTTCACTGAGCACCAGCACATCATCGGGGTTGATATCCGATTCCCTGCAAAATGCCTTGTAGGCACAGTCCAGTAAATTCATGGTCAGATTGGTGGGTGGCCTGAACCGGCTGCGTTCAACCAGAACAGCCTTTTTGTACAGTGCTTCGGCCGGCTGTACAACTTTACCATCGGCCTGAAACATGGCCGCAACGGACAAGCCAAGCTGTACCAGGCGCAATGCCATTAAACGGTTGTCCACCTTCGCGAAGGCCGGCCCGTAAAAGTCAATCATATCGATCGCCAGCAGATCGGTACTGAGCCCGTCCAGCAGTGATGCCAGCAGTGCATCCGGATCCTCATGGAGAAACAGGGCTGCGTAGATCAGATTGACACCCAACAGACCCAGGGTCTCCTGATCCTGAATATTCTCCTGTCCCTTCAGTTGCACGTGCAGATCGATCTGCGACGCTTCTTCCCCCGAGCGGGTCTGAAAACGGATGCCCAGCCAGCCATGGCCATCCTGCTCCTGGCTAAAGCTGCGCGCTGCCACGGTGTTGGCGAATGCGAAAAATGCACTCGTTGCCCCACGACTCTCACCGAGACGCTCGTTCAACAGTTTGTACTCGTGACTGAGCATCGCCTGCAGGCGGTCACGACTCACGTAGCGCTGACAGGAGCCATATATCGAGTCGCTGAATTTCATGTCGTAAGCCGACATGGCCTTGGCGATTGTCCCAGCCGCCCCTCCAACCTGGAAAAACCAGCGGGCCGTTTCCTGACCGGCACCGATTTCTGCAATTGTGCCGTATTTGCCGCCGTCGAGATTAATAGCCAGTGCTTTCTGATGTGTATCAAGAATCGCCTGTTCCATCGTTTAATTTCCCTGTATTTTCTCCCTGAGGTGAAGGTGTCGGCCGACCCGGCAAATATATAAGACACCGGCATCGAAAAACGGAAGGGCCAGCCGCCAGCTCAGCGCCCCCGGCCCGACATCCTGACTATCGAACCAGGCGGTGTGCGTTTCTGCGGGAAGATTACTGCGCACATTGCGGGCCGGCACCAGCGCATGAAACAGTGCTACACCAATTTCTCTGCCAAATCGTCCTCCGCCGGGTCTCACCAACTGGCTGACCTGGAAGCCGCCCGGCTGCGCGCAGTAACGCGCTGAAAATCCATACGGCTGCCGTCAGGTACCGGCGGCTATTATTGCCGGGCCACCTGATTGAGCAGGCTCGACAGCTTTTTGGCCGGCACGTAACCGGGCTGGGTACTGCCGTCTTCGAGAACAATGAACGGTGTGCCACGTGCTCCGAGCTGGCGAACCAGATCCATATGCTGGTCAATGGGGTTGTCACAGGACTTCATCTCCACCGCCTTGCCGTTCTTGGCATCCGTCATGGCGCCGTTACGGTCCTCGGCACACCATACAGCCACAGCCTTCTTGTAGGATTCCGAGCCTACGCCGGCGCGCGGAAACATCATGTAACGCACTTTGATACCTTCATTGAGGTACTGGTCCATTTCATTGTGCAGCTTGCGACAGTAGCCACAGTCGATATCAGTAAAGACAGTGATAACGTGTTTTTCCTTTTCCGGTTTGAAAACAATCATATTGTCTTCACCGACCGAATCGATGACGGTACGTGTCACCTGCCGGCGACGCGGTTCTGTCAAGCTCACACGATTTTGGACGTCCACCAGTTCACCCTGGAGCATGTAACGCCCGTCTGCACTCATGTACACCACATTGGACCCGAAAACCACTTCGTACAGCCCCGCTACCGGTGTAGGCTCAACTGAAGCCGGTTTGACATCTCCCAACGCCTGGCGAATGGACGCTTCGTCGGCGACACGATCAGCCAGTATGGAACTACTGGCAAACAATGCCAGACATAGAAAAATTGCTGTTTTGATCTGTTTCACAACTGGTACTCCTTCAAGGTGACATTTACGGGTTCAGCAAGGCGAAAAGCGGTCAGATGCAAGGCGCTCGCCCGCCGGGGTAGCCATTCTACCTCAAGGGAAAGCAACGCCGCAGAAGGCCGCTTATCGCCTTGCCCGTAGTTGCCCGTAGGGAGCGACCGGGCCGTGCCAGTGCCGCGTTGCAGCTCTTGACAAGGGTCCCGCCATTGCCTGCGAGCTGCGCCTCGCCTAAAGCGCCTACTTTTGGTGCACTGGCACGGCTCGGTGGCTCTGAACCCGCAAATGTCACCTTGAAGGAGTACTGGTTACCTGTTTTTTCAAAAAATTGTCTGGATTCAGACCATGAATTCAAACCATGGTTCAGATATAAGCGGTCAAATTCAGGTTGACGGTATGACAGTTTACCCTACAAATCATCCACGCGGGTGATGTGCCTGGTGAATCCGCTTGAGCCTCTCCCTGGCCACGTGGGTATAAATCTGCGTGGTCGACAAATCACTGTGTCCCAGCAGCATCTGCACCACACGAAGATCGGCACCATGATTCACCAGATGTGTTGCAAATGCATGACGCAGCGTGTGCGGGGACAGATGCCCGCGGATATCCGCGCGAACCGCATATTGGCGGAGGCGGTACCAGAAGGCCTGACGCGTGATCCCCCCCGCCTTACGTGAGACAAACAACCTGTCACTGGATTTCTCCCGTAACAATTTCAGGCGCCCCTCCTCTGTATAGCGCCGTACCCACAGCACCGCCTCGTCACCCACAGGCACCAGACGTTCCTTATCGCCTTTGCCTACGACCCGCACCACACCCTGATTTAGATTGATGCGTTCCGAACTCAATGCGACCAGTTCAGATATCCGCAGGCCGCTGGCATACAACAGTTCCAGCATGGCCCGGTCACGCAAGCCCATAGGCGCGGAAACATCGGGCGCGTCCAGCAACGCCTCCACCTCCGACTCACTCAGGGTGTGTGGCAGTGGGCGGTCCATTTTCGGCGACTCTATATTGGCCGTCGGATCATCCCGGCGCCGACCTTCTCTGACCAGATAGCGATAAAAGCGCCGCATACTGGATAACAGACGGGCACTACTGCGCAAGGCCCGGCCACTCCGGTACTTGCCGGCCAGAAAACCCAACAGATCCGCCGGGCTGGCTTCCGACAGTGGAATCTTCCGCCGTGCCAGCCAGGCTGCCAGGCCCCATAAATCACGCTGGTAAGCCGCCAGCGTATTTTCACTCAAGCCGTTCTCCATCCACACGGCTTCCGCAAATCGATCGATGACCTCGATATCAGCTTGCGTGCACTGTTCAGCCAGCGGAACATGATTCGTAGCGGTGCGCTGCGGCATGACACGCACACTACCACAATCCAGGCCTGTTACACTGCACATGTGAAAAATACCTGCGGCCCACGACCGCTAAAACCTGCCTCCTGCTGAGGTAATCAATGGTCCGACGTCCGCCGGATAGAAGCTTAAGCGGCCGCAAGACAGTGTAGAATAAACGCGTAGCATCAGGTCCTGTTAACACGATGAAAACAATCCCTAAGTAAGTTCAAGCCAGAATGGAGCGATGGTATGACTACCACACCCGCAGACTGTTGCGCAGACTCTGAACAGAAACTGTTACCGGTTGAACTAGCCCGGGCGCGCATTCTGGAGGCGGTGCAAACCGTTACTGCTGTAGAACAACTTCACCTCCGCTCGGCCTTGGGACGGGTACTGGTCGAACCACGGGTCGCCAATATCGACGTCCCGCCTTTTGCCAATTCTGCTATGGATGGTTATGCCGTGCGCAGTCAGGACTGCCCCGACGCGACGAAAACCGTGCTGGAGATCATCGGGACTTCATTTGCCGGCAGGCCGTTTAAGGGGGAAGTTTCCGAGCGTCAATGCGTTCGCATTATGACGGGTGCCGTTTTACCCGAAGGTGCCGACGCGGTACTGATGCAGGAGTACGTCAAACGCGACGGCGAGCGGATATCAGTTGAAGGCGGGCCCGTAAAATCCGCGCAGAATGTTCGTTATGCCGGTGAAGATAGCCGACAGGGGGATACCGTACTGGAGCCGGGTATAAAACTCGGCGCAGCCGAAATCGGCCTGCTGGCTTCTGTCGGTGTCAGTGAAGTCCGAGTGTCACGGCGACTGCGCGTGGCTTTCTTTTCAACCGGTGACGAACTCACCGCTATCGGTACTCCGCTGACTAAAGGACAGATCTACGACAGCAACCGTTATGCCCTGTTTGGCATGTTGTCGAAACCCGGTATCGAATGTTACGACCTCGGTGTTATTCCGGATCAGCGTGAAGCCGTTCGAACCGCTTTTCAACAAGCTGGAGAAATGGCCGATCTGATTCTGACATCCGGCGGCGTCTCTGTCGGGGAGGCCGATTATGTAACCGAAACACTGGCTGAGCTGGGTGAAATCAACTTCTGGCGCATGGCGATGAAACCCGGCAAACCGCTGGCTTTCGGAAAAATGGGCAACGCAGTATTTTTTGGATTACCTGGAAATCCGGTATCGGTGATGGTGACTTTCTACCAGTTTGTGCTGCCGGCAATACGTAAAATGTCGGGTGAAAAGGAGAAAGAAGCACTGTTGCTCCAGGCTCGATGCTCGGAAGACCTGAAAAAAGCACCCGGTCGTATGGAATTTCAGCGCGGTATCTTAAAAAGAGAAAACGATGCCAGCTGGAGCGTTTCCAGCGCGGGTATACAGGGCTCTCACATATTGAGTTCCATGAGTAAATCCAACTGCTTTATTCTCCTGCCGGCGGAGAGTGCCGGCGCTAAAAACGGTGAACTGGTTACCGTCCAGCCATTCCTTGATTTTGATTAACTTTGTTTTTTCTGCTGCTCGGCAATGTCGGCACGAACCTTGTCCATATCCAGCTGCTTGACCTGCTCGATCAGCTGATCAAGGGAGGACCCCGGCAAGGCGCCGGGTTGAGCAAAAACCATGATCCGCTCTCTGAAAATCGCCAGCGTGGGGATCGATCGCACCTGAAAATAGGCAGCCAGCTCCATCTGTTCTTCAGTGTTTACCTTTGCAAAAACCATCTCCGGGTTCTTTTCTGAAGCCTCCTCAAATACCGGTCCAAAGCTCTGGCAAGGCCCACACCAGGACGCCCAGAAATCGATTAATACAACATCATTGCTATCGATGGTTTCTTGGAAATTTTCATTGGTGAGTTCAATCGCCGCCATTACCACGCTTCCCATTACCTGATCCAGCAGAGGAATTGAGAGTGTATCAAGTGAAGCTTGCGGGTAAAACCACAGAATTCAGATCAGGACTCGCCGCGCCAGCGTTCGGCTCCTTTAACCCGTTTGCCAGGCATATCCGAATCAGAGTCGCTCTTGTAGCTTGTGTCCATCTCCACACGGTTGCGGCCCAATTGTTTAGCGCCATACAAGGCCTTATCCGCGCGTTCAATAAAAGCGCTCGCAGTTTCACCCGGCTTGTACAGCGATACGCCGGCAGAAAAGCTAGGCACCGTAACCATGCCGCCGTTCGCCTGCCAGCGGGTTTCCGAGGCACGGTTTTTGACCTTGGTCAGGGCACGCAAAGCACCTTCGGCATCGGTATTCGGCAACAGGACCGCAAATTCCTCGCCGCCGTAGCGGGCAACCAGATCATGGTGCCTGAAGATGGAAAGAATATTTTTTGAATATATCTGCAACACCTCGTCGCCACCCGCGTGACCGTATTTGTCATTTATCTGCTTGAAGTGATCCAGGTCAATAAGCGCGAGCGATAATGGAAAGCCATAACGCTGAACACGCGCCACTTCGTCTTCTATGCGGCGCAGGAAAGCACGCCGGTTTGGTAAACCGGTCAACTCATCGGTCAGACTCAGCAGACGCACCCGGGTCAGTTCATCGCTTAGCTGCCGACTGTCCGACTCAATCAACTGCAGATAGTGGTGGGTACTGTCAAGCTTCTCCGCCAATTCATGGTGGCCCTTGGTGAGTTTTTCTATTTCGCGAATCAGTGTCCAGCGCAAGTCTTCGAGTTCCTTGTCATCACCGGCCTGGTGTAGCTCGCCCAGTACCACTTCAAGCAACACTCCGAACTCTTCGTTCTGCGCGATGGTGCCAAGCACTTGTTGCGCGAGCGTCGCCTGCAACTTCTGAATATCGCGATGTTTTGAGTCAAGATGACTGCGATAGGCGGTATCCACCTGTGTTTCCGCATCCCCACCATTGCCGGTGGGATCCACAACAGAATCCGAGGTCGGTCCGCCGCTTACCGCAGCCTCAGGTATCGAAGTTTCAGCACTGACAACACCTCCTACGGCTTCGGTAAATGGCCATTCACGACTCACTGCTGAGCCCGTTTTGGGCACCGGTACCACCTCAGGGTGTAGCTGCTCCGGTGTTTTCGTATCGGGGTGCGATGCATTGTCTCGACTCGCCACCGGTTCGGAGAGGTCATCCTGTGACTTGACTCGCGGAGCATCGGCGATACCAAATGCGGCCAATAGCGGCTCTACAGCCGTCTGAAACAAGTCCGAATCCAGCTGTTTTAATGCTTCAATCTGGCTGGAATAGAGGTTGACATAATCCCTCAGCGCCTCCAGATCAGCCACCGTCAGTGGCGGCTGCAAACGGGCTTGAAGCAGGCGCACCTGAACCTTTAGCGGGGATCCTTCACGGAGGTGTCCGAGATAAGCACCGAGCAATTGATTAATCAGGCTGACATAGGCAAGTTCAACGGTTTTCTGGCCGCTCAGCACATCATCAAGCATCCGCTCCACTTGGCGATAGATGACAGCGCCAGTCCGGGACTGGCGCAACGCTTCGAGCAGGCACAAAATTTTGTGCACACCAGCCCCTTCTATACCACGGAGATCAGTTGAGCCCATGCTCCGAATTTACTCCCACGACACCGGTTATTCACTGGGCAATTATTGCCTCTTGTTCGTTATCAACTGCGTTGTTTTTGTCAATTAGATCCGGTCCGGATGCGAATACGCAGCGACACAGATCCGGAAGTTACTCCCGTTACGCCTAAAGAACAAACGGATAAAAGTCACATATCCCGAGAGCGGGCTAACCCACTTAATACACCGGCTGAAGCCGGGACCTGCGAAACACCGCCCCAATATCGACAGCAACATTAATTAGACTATGTTTTCAGCAAAATAGCTCTGTTTGATAACCAGTCTCAGCAACCATCTTGAACTCCGGGAGGATTAGGCAGGACTTTTTCTTACAAACCTTTTCCATTTTCTCTTAAACAAAAACAGCCATTTTCGACAGGCCTCCAATCTAAGGACCTGAACTTGACGACACATTTTTGACGGCCACCCCCTGATGGCCGGAAAAGCCTGGCACAGACCCGACTATGGAACACAGCCGTCCCCAACCACAAATGGCCGCGTAAAGCACCAGCCACTGGATCAAGCTCAGCCCCGCCTGGAAGGTGAATCGCCATGAGGCGAGAGAAGGTTGCCCTGGGGTGCAAGGTGAATCGCCATAAGGCGAGAGAGGGTGCCCTGGGGTGCAAGGTGAATCGCCATAAGGCGAGAGAGGGTGCCCTGGGGTGCAAGGAGAATTGCGCAGCAAGAGGGTGAATGCTGCCAGACACCTCCCCCCGCCGGGGGAGGTCGCCCTGGGGCGCGGCCTAACTGACTATTAACCCAACGCTGAAAAAATCGTGTCGCGAATTTCCTCAACCTTGCCGACGCCCGGGATACGAACGTAGCGAGGCGCGGCATTACCTCCCTCGTCAGCCCAGCCGGAGTAATAATCAATCAGCGGCTCTGTCTGATCGTGATAGACTCTTAGACGCTGACGCACGGTGTCTTCCTGGTCATCGTCACGCTGTACCAGAGGCTCGCCGGTCTGGTCATCCTTGCCTTCATCTTTCGGTGGATTGAACACGATATGGTAAGTGCGACCTGAAGCAGGATGTACGCGGCGCCCGCTCATACGCTTGATTATCTCTTCATCGTCAACGTCAATTTCCACCACGGCGTCAATATCAACACCCTGCACTTTAAGCGATTCGGCCTGTGCCAGCGTACGCGGAAAACCATCGAACAGGAAACCATTCGCACAGTCATCCTGTGCAATACGTTCCTTGACCAACCCCAGAATAATATCGTCGGAGACCAGGCCACCGGCATCCATAACCTTTTTGGCTTCAACACCGAGGGGTGTTCCATCCTTCACCGCGGCTCGCAACATATCGCCCGTGGAAATCTGCGGGATACTGTATTTGTCTTTGATGTAATTGGCCTGGGTTCCTTTTCCGGCACCCGGACCACCTAGCAGAATAATGCGCATCGTGATCGCTCCTCACATAGACAGGTCCCAGCGACCTGCCCGAATCTAAACCAATCGAATCTGAACTCGTGATATAGGGACTTCAGAACGGAGTGGAATATTATCCTCCGCTGAACTATAGGGGACAAACAATTGAATGTATGTGGGGATGCGGTGGATTTATGAAGTCTGGGCGAGAAGTTTTGACAGGGATACCAGCTCCTCCCTGGATTCAAGCACCTTGGCGACTGTTTCAATCACCCGCTCCGGCGCTAGCTGCAGTACAACCAGATTTTGCCCCGGAATTTCAGAAGCAGTCGGTAATTCAGCCATGTGCGGATAGATGAAATCGGCCAGTTGCACCAGGTGAACCACGACTTCGTTAGCACCCCGGTAATCTGCATTGTGATGCTCCAGCAGCGCGGTACGCAGTTCTTCCGGCATCTTCCAGGCCTGCATCAACCAGGCACCGACACGAGCGTGCCCCATTGCCAGCATATCCCTGGCCTGTCCCATGCCGAGCAAACGGCACTCCAGCTCCGAAACCGGCTGACCGGGATTGGCACTTGCCATGTTATTGAGCAGCTTGAACTCTGGCGGGAAAAGATGTCCCAGCAACAGGATACCGAAATCGTGCAACAACCCGGACAGGTAACACAGGCCCGCAGAAGGGCGTATGTCATGCGACAGGATAGCTCCCAGTTTCTGCACTAGGACGGCACTGCACACGGCATGCTCCCAGAAGCGCGTCAGTCCCAGCGGGCCATCATCCGGGATGCGGAAAGATCGCCCGGCCGCCAGACCGAGAGACAGGTTAAGCACCATGTCGTAACCCAGTACGCGTGCAATAGCTTCATGAATATTGGTGATACGCCCTGTATAACCGTAATAAGACGAACTCGCGTAGCGAATCACCTGTGCAGCAAGGCTGGGATCAAGCTGAACGATTTTTGCCAGTTGCTGTACCCCGGCGTTTGGATCCGACTGCAGGGCAAGAATACGCCGACCCAGTTCCGGCATTGGCGGCAGTTCATAGACCCGCTCGATGCGTCTTTCAACGGCGCTAACGGAATCAGATTCAATTACAATCGTCATGAACTGGAAATGCCTGCCGGATAACGTCGGAGTGAAACATTCGCTTCCGTACAGTAAATTCAAAGCCGTTCAACGCGTTGAACGTAGTTGTCCGTGGCACCAGCTTATCGGCACAAACCGGCAGGTTCTTTAGCAGAAATCCCGGCCCTGCGTTTTCACTCCCAGCTGCCCCGCCCCCGATCGAACAGCTGAATATTTTCCGTGTCTTCGGTGTTTTCCGCGGCTATTTACATGACTTTTAACTGTAACCCTGAAGGGGTCAATATCAGTGGCGGGCTAGTTCAACTGAACACGCTGCCCCCAGGGCACCTTTCCGCGCCCCTTGACCAGCCACAATACGGGGAAATCAGGTTCGAGTTTGGGGAATTCACCCTCGGCGTCGGTGAAATAGACCACCAGGTCCGGTCTCCGGCCTTCACGCCCCAGCCACTCGAAAACAGGCGTAAACCGGGTGCCGCCACGTCCGTAGATAGCGGAAGGTATAATGAATTCTTCCCAGGGTTCGAATACCCAGGGACCGTTTTCACAAAGAGCGGCATCGCAGGCGTGCAGGGTCAGACGTGCACGCATCTGGCCCTTGATAGCATTGATTTCCGAGACGAATTCCTGCATTTCGGTATCGTTCACCGAGCCACTGGTGTCCAGCACCACAACTACATCGATCTGACTACTCTTCAGTGACGGTAAAATGGCATCCCCTTCCCGGCGTGAGGGACGCTGATAACTGTAATCATCGCGCGCAACCGCGGTCATATAGCGGGCCAGTAGCATGCGCCAGGGCAACTGAGGTTGTAACAGATGTTCAACCAGCCGCGCCATGCTGGCTCCCAGTTTCCCCGCCTGCATGGCTTGCTGGGCGGCCCCGGCCAGGCGTTGACGCCATTGTACGGCAAGCTGTTCCTGCTCGGTTTCTGACAACGGGCGTGGTATCGCGCCGCCCTGCTGGGCGTCGCCCTCACTGCCGCTGGCACCACCGCCCTCCTGGTCATTATCGTCAAGTGGCTGGCCGCCGTCCGAACCGTGCGGTTTATTCTCTTCATCATAAAAATGGTCATCGTGGGTCTCATCCTCCATATCGTCTTCGATATAAGGATAAATCTCTTCGGCCATCATGCCTTCGAAACCGCTTTTCAGCAGTACACCGGGTGGCGGTTTGAGTCCGTCCTTGATCAACAAAGGATTGATGGCAAGATCGCAGGCAATATCCCAGCGCTGCTTCACCCGATGCTGGCGTCGTGCAAAATGCGACAAAGCACAATGCAGTGCTTCATGGGCTAGTACAAACTGGGTCTGTTCCAGTGTGAGCTTGCCGATGTAGTCGGGGTTGTAATACAGAGCACGGACGTCGGTGCCAATCGTCTTGCAACGTTCCGGTTTGGTCATCTTCATGGGCAGACGCAACACCAGCGCCCCGAGAAACGGCTTATCCAGAATCAGACGGGTGCGCGCAGCGCTAAGTTTGGTTTCGATTTCGTCCGACATGGCGGTAATCAGAGGCTACATGTCGAACAGCATCACATCGGCCACCGCCTTGGCCCACTTGGAGAACTGCGGCACCTGGAACAGATCCTGTCCGATGGCGCGGTGCATGTCGGATATCAACATGACACCCATCTCGCGCTGCGGAAAGCTACCCGCATAATCAATGATATGCCCGTATATCGTCTGCGCATCACCGTTATCACGCGCGCGAATCGCCCGACCCACGAGCGCCGAAGCAACGGCATACTGGAGATCGGTCTCTTTCGGGACCGCGACCGATTCCCCCCGGGTGATCGCATCGATATCCGGGAGTTTATCCAGATTATCGACAAAGGCATGCAGTTCAATTCCGGCTGCCGGACCGACACAGGCCTGTAAAGCCTCCACCAGGACCTGCGAATTACCACCAAACTTCTGTAAGGCACGATGGGTAAATTCCCAGGATCGCGGTGACGGAAAAGCCACAGGATTATGCGCCGGATCAAATTCAAACAACAGCTCAGGCCGGAAACGCAGGAATGCAATCAGGCGTTCATCCATGCCATTGGCATATGCCCAGGACACCCAGTCATCCAGGTTCACATCCAGTTCATAATGCGAGAAACGGTTGGCCAGTGGTGCCGGCATGCTGTATGTCACGCCACGGTCGCCCTGGCGATTACCGGCGGCAAAAATCGCCCAGCCGTCGGGCACATCATAGGCACCCAACCTGCGGTCCAGAATCAGCTGGTAGGCGGCTGCCGAGACGCTCGGTGGCACCGAAGTGATTTCATCCAGAAACAGGATCCCGTTCAAGCCATGGCGTCCAGCATCCGGCAACATGGCCGGAACCGCCCATTCGACCTGTTCACCGACGCGAAACGGAATTCCCCGCAGATCGGTGGGTTCCATTTGCGAAAGGCGGATATCGATCACCGGCACCTGATGGCGTTCGGCAACCTGGGCAACAATCTGTGACTTACCGACACCTGGCGGTCCCCACAACATCACCGGCGTATGTTGCGCGTGCTGTACGCTTTGAAATTCTGTCTCCAGAACCGTTAATAACTGGGATGGGCGCATCATTCCTCCAAAACCCGGGGCGGCCTAACCGCCTCCCCGCAAACACTCGCCATGGTACGCAAATAACCGGGGAAATGCATGGCACGACCTGGAAAAACACTAAAACACAACGGGTTAAAGGGGACTGCCACAACAGCCTTTGCTAGCTGCCCCGGTACTCAATAAATACCTGGCTCCGCCGTTAGTTAGTTGTAATACACTGACCGAAGTCCAATAATTTCATGTCATCTCAACAAACCAGTATTTCGCGCCTGTTACTTTGTTCTTCAGATAAAGAAAAACTGGAACCGTTTCAACAACGCCTGACTACGTCCGGTGTTGAGGTGGATTGCGCCACCGAGGCCGAGCACGCACAGCAGCTGCTGTGGACCCGCCACTATGACGGCGTGGCCATTGATCTTCTGCTGGCCGATCGTGACGGTATCTCATTCGCCATGGAATTGCGTCAGCAACATCCCTGGGTATCTATTCTGGTAATCTCCACAACACAGCATACGGGAAGCCTGGAAACAAACCCCGACTGGTTATGCCGATCCGCCGATTATGCGCGTCTGGTCTTCGCATTAAAGCAGGCCGGTCAACGCTCTGCAGGATGCCCACCCAGCATTCTGCATGTAGAGGATGACGACAGGCTCGCGGAACTGGTGCAGAACACCATTGGTAAACAGACCCAGCTTTTTCGGGCCCGTTCCGCGCAGGAAGCGCAGATTGCCATGGCACTGCGCAAATACGACCTGGCGCTGATTCGCACCCAGATGCCAAGCTTATCGGCCCAGTGGAAAGGCCATATGGCCGCCCAGCAACCGGTTCTTTGCGTCAATACTGACACCAGCAATGATCCGCTGCTGACTATTCTCGACAATCTGAGACACTCGCCGTATTTGCACCAACCCGCCTACTGTTGAAAACGTAACGGTGCCATCCGCCCCGACTGTCGATACTGCAGGAAATCCTCAATGATCTGAGCATGATCAAATGCCATTTCTGGATACTCCCCTGCGTTTATAACGGCCAGGTTTTTTGCGTCATCACAGGCTTTGCCGACACCTGATGCAGTCGCCACATAAACGGCACTCACCGTATGCCCGCGCTCATCGCGTTTGGGATCCGAATAACAACCCAGTAATCCGACCAGGCGGACAGCCAGCGATGTCTCTTCCCTGGCTTCACGAACAGCCGCCTGTTCGAGACGCTCACCGACATCCACAAAGCCACCGGGCAACGCCCAGCCATAAGGCGGGTATTTACGTTCGATCAACACGATGGGCCGCCCGGGCCGATCGAGCATTTCGATAATGACATCGACCGTCAGTAGCGGTGTTACAGGTCTTACCATTTCAAGTTACGCAGCTGACGCCGCGCTTTCTTGTCCGGTTTACGTTGCGGATGCGGCGTACTGGCATCTGCCAGCCGGTGCTGCTCGCGCAGTACTTCGCGCTTTTTGATACTTTCCTCGGATTCTTCATACAGGGTCTGTGCCACTTTGGCCGGTCCGCGGCGCTCCGACAACAATACAACCCGAACCTGATATTCGTAACCACTCTTGTGAATCCCGAGCTCGTCACCCGGTTTCAGGGCTCTGGCCGGTTTAACGCGTGCGCCGTTGAGCTGAACCTTGCCACCACCAACCGCCTGTGCAGCCAGACTCCGTGTCTTGAAGAAACGCGCCGCCCACAACCATTTATCAATGCGAACCGAATCGGACACTAGACGGCAGCTTGCGCGGCGTGAACAAGTTGGTCGACAGAGACCGCACCATCCAGGCGCCGCTTGCCGATAAAAAAGGTCGGAGTGGCCTGTACACGCAGCTCCCGTGCCGCCGTCAGGTAGTGCTGCAGGCGCTCGCCGACGACTTCATCCTGCCAGGCTGATCCTATCTGTGCTTCGGTCATGCCTGCATCCAGCGCCAGGCTGCGCAGGCAGTCGCGATCGCCAATATTCCTGCCGGCGGAGAAAAACGCTTCGAACAGCTGCGCATGCAGACGATAGAAAACAGCCGCATCAACAGTTTTTGCCGCCTCGGCCAGCTGCAGCGCAGAACGCGAATTGGTGGTGAAATCGTGCTCACGCAAGGACAAATTTTCTTCCTCGGCCATTTGCCGCAGTGTGGCCATCATGCGCTTCCAGGTCTCTGCTGGATATTTCAGCGATGACACGGGTTCGCCCTGAGGGGATGTCTCGGGATGGATCTCAAGGAAACACCAGTTGACTTTAAGTTCGAAACAAGCCCGCAAACGGTTAAGCCGTGCGTCGCCTATGTAACAGAATGGACAGATATAGTCACTGAAGACGGTCACTTTAAGTTCAGGTTTCGACACCACCACACCCCGCCATATAAACAATTGCCACGAAAGACACAAAACTGCTCAATGAGTTTCCGTGTCTTCCGTGGCGGCGGAAACACTCAGTGATCGGACAGTTCCACCAGAATTGCATTCATGCGCTTCACAAACGCTGTCGGATCTTCCAGCTTGCCGCCTTCACTCAGCAACGCCTGTTCAAACAACAGATGTGACCATTCGGAAAACTTTTCCTGATCCTGTTCATCCTTGAGGTGAACAACCAGAGGGTGGTCAGGATTCACCTCCAGCATGGGCTTGGTGTCCGGCAACGCATGTCCGGCCTGCTTCATGACCTGTTGCAGATGCACAGCCATTTCATGTTCTTCCAGCACCAGGCAGGACGGCGAATCGGTCAGACGATGACTGATACGAACTTCCTTTACATCATCGACCAGCGCGTCCTGGATACGTTTGACAAAATCCTTAAACTCGCTCTCCGCCTGTTTCGCCGACTTCTCTTCATCTTCATCGCGCAACTTGCCAAGATCGAGCTCGCCCTTGGCCACCGATACCAGCGCCTTGCCATCGAACTCGGTGAGATGTGAGATCATCCATTCATCCACCCGGTCGTGCAGCAACAGGACTTCGATACCCTTTTTACGGAACACTTCGAGGTGCGGGCTGTTCTTGGCGGCGGCAAAACTGTCCGCCGTCACGTAATAGATCTTTTCCTGCTCCGGCTGCATGCGGCCGATGTAATCTTCCAGCGAAACATTCTGCTCATCAGAGTCGCTGTGGGTCGATGCGAACCGCAGCAGCTTGGCAATGCGCTCGCGATTGGCAAAATCCTCCGCCGGCCCTTCTTTCAGCACCCGGCCGAACTGCTCCCAGAAATCCGCATATTTTTCCGCTTCGTTCTTGACCATGGTTTCCAGCAGTCCGAGCACTTTTTTCACGGAAGCCGCCCGGATACTGTCTATGAATTTGTTCTTTTGCAGGATTTCTCGCGAAACGTTGAGGGGCAAATCATCCGAGTCCACCAGACCACGTACGAAACGCAGGTACTGCGGCATCAGGTTCTCGGCATCATCCATGATAAACACCCGCCGCACATACAGCTTGATACCGTGTCGGTGCTCCCGATCCCAGAGATCGAACGGCGCCTGTTTGGGAATGTATAAGAGCGAGGTATAGGACTGGGTACCCTCCACCTGGTTGTGACTCCAGACCAGTGGCTCGCCGAAATCATGGGCAACGTGTTTATAGAACTCCTTGTACTCATCGTCCGAAATTTCACGTTTGGGGCACTTCCAGAGTGCCGACGCATTATTCACAGACTCAAACTCATCTTCCTTGCCTTCTTCCATCGAGGCCATCTCTATGGGCAGGGAGATATGGTCGGAATACTTGGTAATGATCGAGCGCAGGCGGTAGGCCTCCAGAAATTCGTCTTCATCCTCGCGCAGGTGCAAAATAACTTCCGTGCCGCGACTTTGCTTTTCAACCGCTTCCAGGGTGTAACTGCCCTCGCCATCGGAAACCCAGCACACCGCTTCATCGGCCGGCGCATCTGCCCGGCGCGTGATGAGAGTCACCTTATCAGCCACAATAAAGCTTGAGTAGAAGCCGACGCCGAACTGGCCGATGAGCTCCATATCCTTGCTTTGATCACCGGTCAGCGAATCGAAGAACTGCCGGGTACCGGACTTGGCGATGGTACCGATATTATCCATCACCTCCTCGCGCGACATGCCGATTCCATTGTCACTGACGGTCACGGTACGTTTGTCCTTGTCGAAGCTGACGCGGATTTTCAGGTCGCTGTCACCAGCATATAGCGCATCATTGGCCAAGGCTTCAAATCGGAGCTTGTCACAGGCATCCGATCCATTGGAAATCAGTTCGCGGAGGAATATCTCCTTATTGGAATACAGGGAATGAATCATCAAGCCCAGTAACTGCCTGACTTCGGTCTGGAATTCCAGTGTTTCTTTCTGTGTTTCTGTCGTCATGATTCAGGACTCATCTCTTGAAAATTAATTAGCGCTGCCGCGGTCAATGGTCGATATTCTTGAACTAATGTGGGGATGCCGACCGCTAATTTCAACACCCTCATGTTCGAGCAGCCAGCGTTTGACGGATATCAGTCGCCCGCGGCTATCACCGGCGAAACCTCCCAGGCCATTGCCTGCCACAATCCGATGACAGGGCACCACGATGGGCACAGGATTTTGCCGGCAGGCATTCCCCACCGCCCTGGCGCCGCTCCGCAAACGTGCCGCCAGAGCACCGTAACTCATTATTTTACCTACTGGTATTGAACGCAACTCCTGCCAGACCCGGTGCTGGAAGGGTGTCCCTGACAACTGCACTGCCACCTCCAGTGTCTGCCCGGGATTGTCAAAGTAGGCCTTTAGCAAACACAGCACATCGCGGACCTGTTCAGTGTCCGCCTCGATCATGCTGTACCGCCGGGATAAAAATTCCAGCCGGCTGACGGCCTTACCCTGCATTCGAATACCCAGCCTCCCTACCGGTGAATCGATGACTGCATCAAAGCCCTGGCCAACCCCCATACTCAGTTCCCCTTCTTTTTGACCGCACTCACCAGATGCAGTCTCTGAATTTCATTTTCCAGGACAGCCTTGCGACTGGCATCGCGAGTGGCGTGCAAAAGGCTACTGTAAATCTGCCGCGCATCCTCCAACAGCCCGGCCTCAACCAGGGCCTTGGCGGCACGGTAACGGGCTGTCTGCGCCCAGGGATCCATCGCCATCGGGTCCGACAGCGTCGCCGATTTCAGGTAGAGGTAGGCGGCCTGATCATACTCGCCAAGGACCTGCAGCGAGTCTGCCATCCAGAACAACAGTTCCCGTCGCTGCTGCTGGCCAAGCTGCTTGTCCAGAAGGGCAGCAAACAGCGTCAGTGCCTGCTGGTGGTATTGTACCGTCTGCAGATCAAATACCACCTGCAGCAGCCGGTCCACCTGCTGTTGATCCCAATCCTTGTCATCCGCAGTCAGCAACTGCTGTAATAGCTCAACCCCCTGATCCACCTCGCCGGTGAAGACCGCCACCCGCGCTCGACGCAGATCCCACTCAAATCGATCACTGCTGTCCGGTGGCGCAGCCAGTCCCGCCATCAAACGGGAGGCTGTTTTCAGGTCGCCGGATTCCAGCGCTGCATCGATCAGCCGGTAACGAACGACCGGGGGCAGATCCTCAACATCAGCATAGCGCTCTGACTCCAGGTACAGGCGCTTAACCAGTGTCTTTCCATTCGCTAATTCATCGAGCATCCCGACCAGGTAGCCGTGCGCCACGAAACGGCGCTCTGCAGTAGAACCGTACTCCGCAAGCACAGAAAACATTACCCTGGCCCGCATGGGATCCTTAACCAGGGCTTCAGTGGCCGGAAAATACCAGTCTTCATCATTACCGAGCAGTTTCTGCTCCTGGTTGCCGATGCGTTTACCCTGCCGCAGATAAGCGTCCCAGAGCTGATCAGCATCAATTTCAAGCAAGCCGTGTGTCAACTCGTAGTCCACAGGCAGCGACAAAGCATGTTCGAGGTACTCAATCTGTTTAAAAGGCTGTTTCGACTGTTTGGCTGCAGCCGCCGCCAATCCCCAAAAGGCATTTTGCAATTCGGGCTGTTCGAGCTGCCCCGCCAATTTCACGGCAGCCTGCTCAACCTGAGGCGCCTCTTGCGGTGACATCAGCAACTGTGCGGCATAACGCAGAAACGCTCCCTGAGGGGTTTTATCGTCTTTTAACAGCTTGAAAGCGGATTTGCTGTCCCCCGCCTGCAACAGGACCTGTGCGCTCAGCCAACGCCATTGTGAATTTTCGTCACCAAAGTCCTGGCGGTAACGCAACAAAGCCAGCCGCGCATCCTCGTTTTTGTCTTCGAAAACATAACTGCGTACCACCAAACGACGCCAGCGCGCACTGTTGCCGGGCTGCTCGGTATCGTTATGGAACCATAACAATTCCCTGACCGTTGCCCGCGCGGTATCCGCTTGCCCCAGTTGCAATTGAGCGTCAGCTTTCAGCGACAGCGCCAGACGACGGAAATGTTCATTGACAGACTCCGGCAGATCATTCACCCGCTCTATCACCCGCAGATAAAGATCCTGACTGGCAAGGATCTGCAGCCGTTCCTGCTCCCAGACCATCCATTCAACAAGGTCCTGCTCCGGCTTAGGTTGCTCGGCATCCATGCGCCGCAACGCCAGCTCTGGAGCACCGGCACGGGCCAGTTGAGCCAGTTCTTTCAAACTGCCGGTATCGAGGGCAAGGACCAGAGACGATGGATAGAGGCTCAGGGCAACCGCCAGGCAGAAGCAACGGATCGCCACCGCAAGACAACGTGTCAGCCGGGTAAACGCGCAAACAAAAACGGGCAACCTGTGGCCAGGTCGCCCGTCGATCTGAACCGGTGCGGAAGCCAGAGGCTGCCGCATGGAATCAGAGCTTCTCTTTGATGCGCGCTGCCTTGCCCGAGAGTTCGCGCAGGTAGTACAGCTTGGCACGACGCACATCGCCACGGCGCTTGACCTTGATACTCGCCACCGACGGACTGTAAGTCTGGAAGACGCGTTCGACACCTTCACCGTAAGAAATCTTTCGCACCGTAAACGCGGAATGCAGGCCGCGATTTCGCTTGGCGATCACAATGCCTTCAAAGGCCTGCAAACGCTCGCGATCACCTTCCTTGACCTTGACCTGTACCACTACGGTATCCCCTGGGGAAAATTCAGGGATTTTTTTGGTCATCTGTTCGTTGTTCAGTTCTTCAATAATATTGCTCATGAGTCTTCCCCTGGGGGTTCAATCTGTGATTCCGTCGATTACTGCTCGCGAATAAACTCCGCCAGCAACGCCTTTTGTTCCTCACCAAGCGTCATCTGCTCCAGCAGATCCGGCCTGCGCTGCCAGGTACGCCCCAGCGACTGTTTCATACGCCAACGTTCGATTTCGGCGTGATTACCGCTCAACAGAATGCTCGGCACGGCTTTTCCATTGACGACTTCCGGGCGTGAATAATGCGGGTAGTCCAGTAAGCCGTCCATAAAGGAATCCCGTAGTGCCGACTCCTCATCACCGAGTGCCCCGGGTAACAGACGCGCCAGGGCATCAATGCATACCAGCGCTGCCGGTTCACCACCACTCAGCACGTAGTCACCAATAGACCACTCTTCATCAACGTGCTGTTCAACGATGCGTTCGTCGATCCCTTCATAGCGGCCTGCCAACAGTATCATGTGTGGCAATTCGGCGAACCGCCTTACCGCCATCTGATCCAGTCGCCGACCCTGTGGGCTCAAATACATGACCGGTCCGTCGCCCTGCGCCCGTGCCGCGGCGATGGCATCAGCCACCGGTAGTACCTGCATGACCATACCCGGTCCGCCACCGTATGGTCGGTCATCGACGTTGCGATGCCGGTTGGTCGCATAGTCGCGCGGATTCCACGTATGCAGGTCCAGCAAACCTTTTTCAACGGCTATGCGCGGAATGCCATACCGGCAACACGCCCGGATCATGTCCGGAAACAGGGTCACCACGTCGATACGCATGGTGGCGCCTAAAAGCCCTTGTCCCAGTCGACCTGGATTTCACGCTTGTCCAGGTCCACGTTAACTATCACCTGGTCCATCACGAACGGGATCAAGCGCTCCCGTTCCCCTTTGACCACCAGCACATCGTTGGCGCCGGTTTCAATCAGGTGATCTACCTTTCCCAGCAGTTCACCCTTTATGGTGACCACCTTTAATCCCTGCAAATCACTCCAGTAGTACTCTCCTGGCGCCGCACCAGGGAGCTGGTCACGCCGGATACCGATTTCACAGCCCATTAACGCCTGGGCCTGGTCGCGGTTTTCGCAGTCAACCAAACGGGCAATCACGCCTTTGCCTTGTCGACTGCCTTCGGCGAGCTGCTTTTCCTGCCAGTTGTCGCCCCTGCCTTTCAAATACCACGGCCGGTACTGGACAATGTTTTCACGCGGACGGGTATAAGAATAAACACGTACCCACCCACGTATTCCATAGACTCCGGAAATCCGGCCTACAGGAATGAAATACGATTGTGTCTCGCTTTCGCTTACTGCGCCTGCTCCTTGAGCAGTTTGGCGACGCGATCGGAGGCCCGTGCGCCCTTGCTTACCCAGTGCTGGGCACGCCCAGCATCGATCTTGAGACGAACTTCTTCACCAACTGCAACCGGATTGAAGAATCCAATGCGTTCAATGTAGCGGCCGTCACGACGATTGCGGGAATCCGTAACCACCACATGAAAAAAAGGCCGCTTTTTCGCACCACCGCGCGCCAGTCGTATAGTCACCATCGTGATCGAACCCCTACAAAGATTTACGGCCCCGGAAAATCCGGCAGCGCAGAAAAGCGGGCATTTTACGCGAATCGACTGAAAAGTGAAGCCGTTGGAGACAATTTAAACCAAGCACGGCGGTAAGGCAGAATACGCCATTGTTGGTATAATTTACAGGTAAATACACTAATAACATCTGACCATGGAAATCTCTATCTAATTATTTTAATTAATCATTTACCCCGACTCTTACCCCCGAACAACACCCCTTGGCGCCGGTATTTTTTACACTTATAAATCGAGAGCCGGAAGCGATGCTGGGGCACCGCGAATAACTCATTGTCTTTTAATTAATTTTTTTTATTGGCACAAGGCTTGCTTTGTAGGCATTCAAGGATCAAAAGTTAAAACAATCAGGAGTTAATGACGGTTGATTGCCAGTTGTCACCAAGAACAACCTGCAGCAACATGAAAACTACTTGCCGGGAATAACTAAGAACAAATACCGGCTGTAAGGGGGGATGAATAATAATAGCGTCCCTAAATACGGCGATACCTTACCGGGTTCGCCGTTTTTTTTGGCATCCACAGCCCCGTTTCAAAACGGGAAGCCCTGGGGCATACGCCCCTTCAGGCCGCGCATCATGTTCTTCATGCCACCCTTCGACATTTTCTTCATCATCTTCTGCATCTGCATAAACTGCTTCAGCAAGCGGTTTACATCCTGAACCTGTGTTCCTGAACCCGCTGCAATACGCCGCCGCCGTGATCCCTTGATAATATCCGGGAAACGCCGTTCCTGTGCCGTCATGGAACGGATAATCGCCAGCATACGGTGCATATCGCGGTCATTGACCTGGTCACGCACGTTCTGGGGCAACTGGCCAACACCGGGAAGTTTGTCGATGAGACTGCCAAGACCACCCATGCCCATCATTTGCTCCAGCTGATCGTGGAAATCCTCCAGGTCAAAGCGTTTGCCCTTGTGCAACTTTCTGGCAAGATTGGCGGCCTTTTCCTTGTCAACCTTGCGCTCGGCCTCTTCGACCAGGCTAAGCACATCGCCCATACCGAGAATACGTGACGCCACGCGGTCAGGGTGGAAAGGCTCCAGCGCCTCGGTTTTTTCGCCGACACCGAGAAACTTGATCGGTTTGCCCGTAATTGATCGAATCGACAGTGCTGCCCCGCCGCGCGCGTCACCGTCGGTCTTGGTGAGGACAATACCGCTCAGCGGTAACGCATCATTGAAGGCGCGCGCCGTGTTGGCGGCATCCTGGCCGGTCATACTGTCGACCACGAACAGGGTTTCGACGGGATCGATGGCGGCATGGACACGCTGGATTTCACCCATCATTTCCTCGTCGATATGCAAGCGGCCAGCGGTATCGACAATCAGCACATCCAGATGCTTTTTGCGTGCATGTTCCAGCGCCGCGGTGGCAATCGCTACCGGATCCTGGTCTGTACGGCTGGGGAAAAAATCTGCACCGATATCAGCTGCCAGCGTCTGCAACTGATCAATCGCTGCCGGACGATAAACGTCACAACTGGCTACCAGAACTGATTTCTTCTTGCGCTCCTTGAGCCAGCGCGCCAGCTTTGCTGTAGACGTCGTTTTTCCCGAGCCTTGCAGACCGGCCATCAATACAACGGCTGGTGGCTGGATATTGAGCTGCAACTCATCACAGGCTTCCCCCATGAGGGACACCAGCTCGTCATTGACGATTTTAACCAGCGCCTGTCCCGGGCTGAGGCTCTGCAGGACTTCCTGCCCAACC
>Ga0209567_10000254_pt1 | contig 28748 bp, 29 predicted proteins | sample COG_12_FD_184756 | JGI IMG/M metagenome (GOLD analysis project Ga0209567, IMG submission 184756) | Pelagic marine sediment microbial communities from the LTER site Helgoland, North Sea, for post-phytoplankton bloom and carbon turnover... | ecosystem: Environmental > Aquatic > Marine > Neritic... | reverse complement strand
GCCACCCCGGCTATCTGGCCGCAACTATGGTGGCTCGGTGCAGCGATGGTTTGCGTTGGCGGCTACTGGTTCTGGTTCTTCATTCGCGCCGACGTTTCTGCTGAGGGCGGTTCGCCATTCCGGCTCATGAAAGCGGACCTGTTTGTCTTGTCCCTTCTTGGCAGCGCCACATTTGCGCTGGTCTGGGGCTATCTGCAAGCGAAAGGCCATGATTGGACGACGATTGCCTTCTGGTTGCATATCATCTTTACGACGATCCTGTTCGGCTCGGTGCCCTGGTCCAAGTTCGCCCATATGTTTTTCAAGCCGGCTGCGGCTTTCGAAAAACGCCTCTCCGTTGCCAACGGAACACGAAGCAATTTGCCGGCCCCGGCTGATCAGCCCGAGCAATTCGGCAGCGTCGATCATCGGCCCCGTAACTACTAAAAGGAACGCAATACCATGCCGACATTTGTTTACATGACACGGTGCGACGGTTGCGGACATTGCGTCGATATTTGCCCGTCCGACATCATGCATATCGATAAGACCTATCGCCGTGCCGTCAATATCGAACCCAACATGTGCTGGGAATGCTACTCCTGCGTCAAGGCTTGCCCGCAGAATGCGATCGATGCTCGCGGTTACGCGGATTTCGCACCACTGGGGCACAGTGTTCGGGTGCTTCGAGAAGAGGAGAAGGGCACGATTTCCTGGAAGATCAAATTCCGGAACGGTCATGAGAAAAATTTCGAATCCCCGATCCGGACAACCAAGTGGGGAACGATTCCTTCGCCGGCTGATTTGCCCCCGCCGAGCGAGGAAGATTTCAAGAGCCAGGAGCTCGCACACGAACCGGACGTATTGAACATTGATGGTGGTCTGCCTGCGTTGACTCGGGACCAACTCAAGAAGGGAGTCGTCTAATGGGCCTGTTTTCACGTAGAAAAACAAAATTTGTAGATTCCGACGTCCTCGTCATTGGCGGCGGCATGGCTGGTTGTGGTGCCACCTATGAAGCCCGCCACTGGGGTCGCGATCTGAACATTGTCTGCGTCGAGAAAGCGAATATCGAACGCAGTGGCGCTGTTGCGCAGGGTCTGTACGCCATCAACTGCTACATGGGCATGCAGTGGGACGAGAACCAGCCCGAAGATCATGTTCGCTACGCGCGTAACGACCTGATGGGACTCGTGCGCGAGGACCTGGGCTACGACATCGCGCGGCACGTCGATTCCTCCGTGCACAAGTTCGAGGAATGGGGCCTGCCCATGATGAAGGACCCCGAGACCGGGCGGTATGTGCGTGAGGGCAAGTGGCAGATCATGATTCACGGCGAAAGCTACAAGCCGATCGTCGCTGAAGCCGCCCGCAAGGCGGCCACCAAGGTGTACAACCGCATCATGGTGACGCACCTCCTGATGGACAAGAAGAAAGAAAACCGCGTTGCGGGCGCGGTCGGATTCAATGTCCGTACCGGTGATTTCTATGTGTTCCGCGCGAAGGCTGTGATTGTCGCGGCCGGTGGCGCATCGCATATCTACAAACCACGCGCTGTCGGTGAGGGCATGGGCCGCACCTGGTATGCACCGTGGAGCAGCGCCTCCGCGTACGCATTACCGATCCAGGTTGGCGCCAAGATGACGCAGATGGAAAACCGCATCGTCCTGACGCGCTTCAAGGATGGTTACGGTCCTGTCGGCGCGTACTTCCTTCACTTGAAGACCTACACCGAGAACGCGTTCGGTGAGGAATACGAATCCACCTGGTACGAGAACACGAAGGAACTGGTCGGAGACTACGTTGACCGGCATCCTGTACCCACCTGCCTCAGAAACCACGCGTTCCTCGAGGAACTCAAGGCTGGCCGCGGACCCATCCGCATGGTGACGAAGGAGGCCTTCCAGGATCCGCACAAGGAGACCGTCGGCTGGGAGAATTTCCTCGGTATGACGATCGGCCAGGCCGTTGTCTGGGCATCGCAGAACATCGATCCCAAGTTCACGAATCCCGAGTTGACCACGTCCGAGCCCTACGTCATGGGCTCCCATGCCACCTGCTCTGGTGCATGGGCAAGCGGTCCGGAAGACTACGCACCCGATGAGTACCAGTGGGGCTACAACCGCATGATGACCGTCGATGGGCTGTTCGGTGCCGGTGACACGATCGGTGGCACGGCACACAAGTTCTCTTCAGGCTCCTACACGGAAGGCCGCATTGCAGCCAAGGCCGCAGTCAACTACATCAAGGACATGGGCAAGGAAGCACCAGAGGTCAGCGAGGACGAGTACCAGCAACTCAAGAAGACCGTCTTCAAACCCATGGAGAACTACGAGGTTGGCCGTAATGAAATCGTGGCGGGCACGGTTTCTCCCAGCTATCTTCTGCCGATACAGGGACTGCAGCGTCTCGAGAAGATCATGGACGAGTATGTTGGCGGCATCAGCGCGCACTACATGACCAACGAGCACTTGCTCACTCGCGGCCTGGAGCTGCTTGAAATGCTCAGGGAAGACATGGAGCATATCGGGGCCGAAGACCTGCACCAGTTGCAGCGTGCCTGGGAACTGAATCACCGCCTGCTGGCTTCGGAATCCGTGACGCACCATACGATGTTCCGCAAGGAAACACGCTGGCCGGGATACTACTACCGCGGCGATCACATGAAGCTGGACGACAATGACTGGCATTGCTTTACCTTGTCCCAGTACCACCAGCAATCGGGCGAGTGGGAATTGGAGAAAGCGCCGGTCTATCACATTGTCGACTAGGAAGAGGCTGGCGTATTGCTAGTCGCCCAGATCAGCGATACGCACTTGTTGGAGCAGGGCGCGGAGCACGCCGCGGCGGAGTTGCGGGCGGACTGCCTGCGGCAATGTGTCGCCGATATCAATCGCCAGAATCCTGACGCCGTGATTCTCACGGGCGATACCGTGCAACACGGCAAGCCCGAAGAGTACGCGCTCCTGCGTGAACTGTTGGCGCCGCTCGAGGCGCCGCTCTTTCTTATACCCGGTAATCGCGATGACAATGTCGAGATGCGCGCCGCGTTCGGTGATCGCGACTACGTGCATAGAGATGACGAGTTCCTGCACTACGCGATCGACGATTTCGATACGCGCCTCATCGGTATTGACTCGACCTTGTCCGGCGAGCGCAAGGGTCGCTTTTGTGAAGCACGCCAGGCCTGGCTCGTAGAGACGCTAAGCGCCCAGCCTGACCGGCCGACGCTGCTGTTCATTCACCACCCGCCTTTCGACGTCGGCGATCACTACGTCGGTGGTTATCGTGTGCCCGAGGAGGCGACAGCACTCGAAGAAATCGTATCCCGACAGCCACAGGTCCTGGGTGTCCTGTGCGGGCACGTGCACTGGCCTGTGGAACGCGAATGGGCGGGAACGCAAGCTCGCATCATGCCGAGCGTCGCTGTTGACGTTAGAAAAGGCGTGGACGAGGACGAAGTCCAGGGACGTCCCATTTACATGCTGCACAGACTATCTCGCGCGACCGGTATTACCAGTCGCGCGATGACGGTTAGTGCATGAGTTCTGTTTAGGCCGCTTTCTTGATCAGGAAGCGATAAACGCCATCGTCTTCCGAGTGCTCGAGCAGTTCATTGCCTGTCTGGCGGCAGAACGCCTCGAAATCGGCAACCGCACCAGGGTCAGTTGCGAGAATCTCCAGGACCCCCGCGTCGGGGACATCCTTGAGCGCCTTGCGCGCTTTTAGAATTGGCAACGGGCAGTTGAGGCCCTTTGCGTCGAGTGTAACGTCAGCCATTGGTCGTTCTCCGTAGTGCTTTGGCCATTGTAAGGTGGCAATTAAATAAACAGGTTGATGTCGGCCTGGGTGGCGCATTCGATGTAGGTTGCCGCGCCACCGATGTCGATGCCGTCGATCATGTCTTTCTTGTCGTACTCGAACAGGTCCATCGTCATCTGGCAGCCGATCATGCGTACTTCGGATTCAACCGCCGCCTCGCGCAGATCCTCGATCGACGCAACGCCTTTCTTCTTGATCAGGTTCTTCATCATGACGGAAGCCATTGCATCAACGCCGGGAATGGCGGTAACCAGGTTAGGCAGACCCACGTGCATGCCGGCCATCGGCATCTTCATAGCGGGGTTACCGGCGGCCGTGACCTGCAATTTCAGGTCCTTGAGCAACAGCGGCAGGCCGTAGAAGGTGAAAAACATCGTGACAGGCAGGCCCATCGCGGCGGCGGTGGTTGCCAGGATGAAGGGCGGGTAAGCCCAGTCAAGAGACCCCTTGGTCACAATGATTGACATGCTTTTTTCTTCAGCGGACATTTCTCAATACCTCGTCTTTAAAGGGGTGCAGCGTAATTCTCGTATTAGATTATCAGAATTGTCTTTATTAGTGAAATATAATATTCTCGATCGATGAACGACGCCGCGCCATTCTATATTGGTAGCGAGATCTACCGGAAACCAGCGTTTGGTCTCAATCACCCGCTCAACATAGTCCGTCACGCCGCAGTCGTCGACGTGCTGCAAATGCTGGGTTGGCTGGACGCAACGAGCTTCCGCGAGAGCCAGCCAGCGACCGTCGATCAATTACTCGAGTTCCATAGTCGGGCTTATGTGCGGGCACTGCAATACGCAAACGCCACAGGTAATGTCGAGCCTGATGTTCGCGAGCGTTACCAGGTTGGCACGTTCGAAAACCCCTTGTTTCCGGGCCTGTTCGAACGGGCATCAATGACGGTTGGTGGATCCATTATGTCAGCCGAGCTGGCGACCCAGGGTCACGTTGTCTTTCATCCGTCCGGCGGTACCCACCACGGCCGGGCAGACCGCGCCAGTGGCTTCTGTTATTTCAATGACCCGGTATTTGCGATCCTGACTTTCCTCAAGGAGGGTAGCCGGAGCGTGTTGTACATCGATCTCGATGCGCATCATGGGGATGGCGTCGAGGACGCGTTTCTCGATGACGAGCGCGTGACGACCCTGTCGATCCATGAGGCCAAACGCTGGCCGTTCAGCGGCACGCGGTCCCGGCCCGAGTCGGGTGTCTACAACCTCGCTGTACCGCGGGGCATTAACGATAGCGAGTTCGAGTACCTGGTCGAGAACGCTGTCTTGCCGCTCATCGACCAGGTCAAAGCCGATGCGCTGGTCCTCTGTTGTGGCGCCGATTGTCTCGCCGGCGACCCGCTGTCCAGGATGGAGCTGTCGAATGTGGCACTCTGGGACGCTGTGGACCGAGTCATCGACAAGGGCCTGCCGACCGTCATCCTGGGCGGGGGCGGCTATAATCCATGGACCGTGACTCGCTACTGGGCAGGAATGTGGGGTCGGATCAGCGGCCAGGTGTTTCCGGAGCGACTGCCCGATGAGGCCAGCGCGTATCTGCGGGCCATGGAGTGCGACCTGATCGACGATGACGACATTCAAGAGTCCTGGTTGACGACGATGGCGGATTCCCCGTATCCCGGACCGATTCGCGACGAGATAAAATCTCTACTGATTGACGGTTAAAGGATCGAATTGCATGAACTGGCTTGAATCGCTGGGCAGGATTGATGACCTCGAGGACGCGGAGCTGGATGCGGAGCTTGTCGCTGAGTTTGAGCGCCGCGCCGACGTAGCCGTCTCCCGGCCGATTCGTTTCTCGACCCCGACCTTCAAGGAATATGAAAGCACTGAACTCGAGGGTTGCGGCAAAAACAGTTTCCCCGCGTTCTCGATTACGGCGGGCGAATGTGGCCTGAACTGCGATCATTGCCAGAAGAAGATCCTCGAGCCGATGATCCCGGCGACCAACCCGGCGATGCTGGATGAGAAGGTACGGCACCTCGTCGCGACGCAGGAACTGAGTGGCTTCCTCCTAAGCGGCGGGTCCAACAAGAAGAACGAAATACCGTACGGCCGTTACATGCCGGTCATCGAGCAGCTCAAGACGGATTTCCCGCACCTGAAGGTCGCGGTGCATACCGCATTGCTGGATGAACGGCGCGCCAGGGACATGGAAGCGGCGGGCGTCGATACCGTGATGATGGATGTCATCGGTGCCCAGGAGACCATCGAGCAGGTTTACAAGCTGCAGCGCCCGGTCGACGATTTCGAAGAAACGCTGGCCGCGTTGTGTTCCACCTCGATGGAAGTGACACCGCATATTGTTGTCGGCCTGCACTACGGCCAGATCCTGGGTGAAGCCAACGCACTCGACATGGTCAGCCGATACGACGTGAACGCGCTCGTGCTCGTGGTGATCATGCCGTTCTACGCGAAGCCCGGGACGTTTGTAACGCCCGAGACATCGGACGTCGGCAGAATATTTCTCGAAGCGCGCGAGCGGATTCCGGACCAGCAGGTTTTGCTCGGCTGCGCCCGGCCGCCAGGGATGCATAAACGGGTAACGGATGCCTATGCGATTATGGCGGGGCTCGATGGAATCGCGTTCCCGGCTGACGGCGCCGTATCGGTCGCACACACGATTGGCCGGCCATTCGAGCAGGCGCATTCCTGCTGCTCGATCAAGATTGGCAACACGACACGGGACATTTCACGATGGGTTGCATAGAACACAAGAAAACGCCGGCCACCGGCGACACGGGCCAGGACTACAACCCTTACGACGTGATGGAGCCCCGATTGCCCGGCAAGACGCCCGTCGACCGGCGCAACGGCAAACACGTCAAGGCCAATGACATACCGCCGGAGGGCGTGTACCTGCCGAACAACAATATTCTCGCGCCGCACATGAAGTCGCCCGAGTATGTGCAGCTCTCGAACGCGGCGGCGATTACTCTCGGCATCATGGGTGGGCGCATGTATCGCTGCGAGTGCACTCGATGCCTCAACCTGTTGCTGACCTACCCGGAAGGCTGCCGTGCCAACTGCGCCTACTGCGGGCTGGCACGCCATCGCGAGGCCGAGCGCGATTATGCGGATCGCAATTTCATTCGCGTCGATTGGCCGGCCGTCCCGATGCGCGACATCGTGGACATCGTCGCGAAGGATCCGGAAAACAGTCCGTTCCATCGCATGTGTATTTCGATGATCACGCACCCGCGATCGGAGCAGGACACGTTTGACGTGCTCGAACAGTGGACCGACAAGATCGATCCAGATGCAATTCCGGTCTCCATCCTGTCCAACCCAACCACGATGACTCGCGACGACGTGCAGCGTACCAGGGATCTAGGCGCCGACATATTCACGGTAGCGCTCGATGCCGCCACACCGGAGTTGTTCGATCGCACGCGCGGCAAAGGCGTGCAGTCGCCGCACAAGTGGAAGAAGTACTGGGACATCATGCTCGAAGCGAAGGATATTTTCGGGCCGCAGAAGTTTGGCGCACATATCATCGTCGGCATGGGCGAGACCGAGTACGAGGTACTCAAACTCGTCCAGGAACTTGTCGATCTTGGCGGGCACAGCCACATGTTCTGCTTCTTCCCGGAAGACGGTTCGCTCATGGATCACTTGCCGGCGACGCCGCGTGACCAGTGGCGCCGCGTGCAGCTGGCGCGCTATCTCATCGATTATCGCGACGTTCGCGTCGACCACATGTCATTTGATGAGGAAGGTCGGGTCAAGAGCTATGGCATTGCTGACAGTGAGCTTTCCGACGTCATCGATGCGGGCATTGCCTTCCGTACGTCGGGCTGCCCAGGCAAGTTCCAGGACGACATTTCGGCCTGCGACCGCCCCTATGGCGACTCACCGCCAAGCAACATTGCGAGTTATCCCTTCCAACCGAAGAAAAAGGACATCAAGAAGATCCGCAGGCAGCTCGATATCCCGGTCGCGGTGGAATAGGTCGAGCTGAATGAGTACTCCGTTCCGCATCATCGATACGGGCGTCCGGGAAGGGCGGTCCAATATCGCTTTCGATGCAGCACTCATTGAGTTACGGCAACAGGACCGCGTGCCCGACACGATTCGCTTCCTGCGCTTCCCGCCAACAGCTTTGATCGGCCGCCACCAGGACCTGTCACGCGAGATCAATCTCGCTTATTGCGATGAAGACGGCGTCGGGACGGTGCGGCGGATTACAGGCGGCGGCGCGATCTATCTTGACGAAGGCCAACTCGGTTGGGAGCTGGTCTTTCATCGTTCATCCCTTGGCATTGCGGCGCTGCCGGACCTCGCACGCGAGATTTGCAATGCCGCTGCCGCAGGGCTCTCCGAGCTTGGCATTCACGCGAAATTCAGGCCACGGAACGACATAGAAGTCGACGGCCGCAAGATCAGTGGGACGGGTGGTTTTTTCGACGGCGATGTTCTGATCTACCAGGGCACAGTCCTTGTGGACATGAACCCGGTGCAAATGGTGCGTGCGTTGAACATACCTGCGGCGAAGGTCGCGAAACACGATCTCGATACGGCGGAACAGCGGGTTGTGACGCTCAAGGAACTGCTCGGCGATGAGATTCCGGAGATTGAAACCATAAAGGCCGCACTCATCAAGGGGTTCACCGAGGGGCTGGGCATTACGGCCGAGCCGGGTGAGATCAGCGATGCAGAAGAGGAGCTGGCGAAACGCCATTACTTCGATGAAATCGGCACAGACGACTTCGTCGCCGAAATCGACAATCCGGGCGAAGGTGACAAGCTGCTCGAAGGCACGCACACGGGGGCCGGTGGGACGATCAATGCGTTCGTGAAGCTGGAAGGCCCGACACACGCAATACTGCAGCGGGTGCTGATTACGGGTGACTTCTTCGTCACGCCGCCGCGCGTTATTTTCGATCTCGAGGCATCGCTGGCGGGCACACGCCTCAACGAGATGGACGGCGCTGTCCGGCAGTTCTTCGAGACGACCGACATCGACATGCTCAGCGTTACCGCTGAGGATTTCATTTCTTCGATCAACGACGCGCTCGCCAAGCGAGAAGGAGCCTAGTCGTGGCTGAATGCAAGAGCAGCGACGACGCGTTCGTCCTGGCTTCCGCCGAAGCGGATCCGATGAATGTCGTGGCGGTACTCCAGCACACGGCAGGCGAGTACCTGGGGCTGATGGAAGATCACCTCGAAGGTCGGCGTATTCGTTTCCAGTATTTTCGTCCCTTTGCGGCCGGCAAATTGCCTGCGGCCGATTTGCCGGCCGATGCCCTGATCCTGCTGGGCGGCGGGCCCTGGGGTGCGGGCGGCACACGAGACCTACCCACGCTTGCGGCGGAGGTCGAACTGACCCGCCAGCGCCTCGAAGAGGGGACGCCGGTTGTCGGTTTCGGACTGGGCGCCCAGATCCTGTGTCTCGCGGCCGGTGGGAGCGTCGAGACGCGTGACCTGACACTCGAGTTGCTGACTGCCACGCGGACCCGCGTCGACGCACTCAACGGTTTCCTGCCCGAGAACTTCAACCAGGTGGTCTACATGCGTGACTGGCCGGTGCTTCCCGCGCACGCAAGGGTGCTCGCGGAGGACAACCTGGGGCGGCCCGCGGTCTGGCAGGTTGGTGACAATGCTTATGGTTTTTCGGGTAACCCCGGTATTAAGCTGGGCATGGTTGAAGACCTGATTATGGAGTTTGAAGAGGTGCCTGTGGACGCGGCAGAGCAGCTCGACAAACTACGCCCGCTGCAGCCTCTACTCGAGGATGAGCTGGTGCCAATAATGACCGGTCTTGTGCAATGCACATCCCTGATGTCTTCGCCGAAGGCGGCCCGGGAATTTGATGCGCAAGTAATTTAGTATATGCTAATGCTCTGTTGAATAGCGGTTCAACGGCAGGGGACTCAATAAAATGGCTGAAAAACTCATTATTGTTATGGCGAACACCGACCCTCGGAATGGCGAGGAGCTCGGAGCGCCGATCTTCCAGGCAACTGTCGCCGCGGCGATGGACTATGACGTCGACGTGATCTGCACGGCAACCTCGGGCCGGCTCATGAAAAAAGGTGTGGCCGAGGAACTGTTCGTCAAGGAAGGCTCGCCGAAGTCGGTCTACAGCTTTATCCAGGACGCGCACGAAGCGGGTGCGAAGTTTTACTGCTGCTCGCCCAATCTCGATCTGTTCGACATGACCAAGGAAGACCTGATTCCCGAGTGTGAGGGCATCGTCGGTGGCGCGCACCTGATCGAAGAAGTCATGGAAGGCGATTGCAGGGTTCTGTCTTATTAGTGTTTATTTGATCGGCCTTTACAGGCCTTAGCAAGAGGTTCGACTAGATGTCTCATTCCTCAGCGACTCGCATCCAGGAATACATTGGCGACCCGGTATCGGATGCGTCTCCGGTAGAACGCGAACAGTTGGAAGAGATCTTCCAGGACATCCAGGCGGACCTTCGGTTCGACCACGAACTGAACGGCTGCCTCAATTGCGGCATCTGCACGGCAACGTGCCCGGCTGCGCATTACTACGACTTCAGCCCGCGCGAAATCGTGCAGCTCCTGTGGACCGAGAATCTCGAAGGCATCTATGACGCGATGCAGGAGAAGATCTGGTCCTGTGCACAGTGCTACACGTGTGCAGCACGTTGCCCATTCGGCAATTCGCCGGGCGGTCTCGTCATGCTCATGCGCGAGACAGCCATCAAGCACGGTATGGAGTCTGCAAAGAGCGTGCTGCGCCCGTTCAGCCGAGTCATGCTCAAGCTCATATCGACCGGTAACCAGTTATCGCCCGACATGATTAACCCGGAAGGCTTCGCTGACTGGGGTCCGAATGTTTCGAAGGTCGACGCGCCGCTGACAACGTTGCGCAAAGCGATCCCCATGCCCACGCTGCACACAACCAAGACGGCGTGGGAAGTAAATCTCAAGACTTCGGTCGAGTTGTACACGATCTGGGAAGAGACCGGCGTGCTCGACAGTCTTGAAATCATCGACGAGAACCTGTTCGACGTAATCCTCGACATCATGGACGAGAAACGTGATGACTATGAGGACTGGATGGACGAGCAGGACGACGACTGAGGTCAGGAGAGAGAACCGATGACAAACGGTAACGGCAACGGTGATAAGCAGGGTGGCGAGCGTTTTACGGGCCACGGTGCCGAGTGGACGGATGCGAATCTGTCCACCGAAGACGCCCACGTAGCGACAGTCTGGGTCGACCAGGTCGTCAACAAGCGGTCGATGCTCACGAACAAGGATCGCGTGGAAGACGTGCGCGACGCCATGTGGGAGCTCGAGAAAGACGGCGAGATCCTGGTGCATCGTGTCAAGGACGAACACGAGCCCGTTGTCGTCAAGACCTTGTACGGCTGGGACAAACGCATCCCGACTAACCAGTTGTGGCATCACAAATCCTGTGGCCAGTGCGGCAACATCCCGGGCTATCCGGCGTCACTCCTGTGGCTCATGAACAAAATGGATATCAGGTACCTGGATGAAACCGACCAGACATCCTGCACGGCCTGGAATTACCATGGGTCGGGCATCGGCAACATCGAGAGCCTGGCTGCTGTCTTCCTGCGCAACTTCCACCAGGCTTACGTCGCGGCCAAGGCACAGGGCCTCCCAGACGGGTATTTTTATCCGCTCGTGCATTGCGGTACGTCTTTCGGTAACTACAAGGAAGTACGCGGCTACCTGCTGCACTCTGCCAAGCTGCGCGAGCGCGTCAAGACGATCCTGGGCAAGCTGGGACGATTGGTTGACGGCAAATTACTGATTCCCGAAGAAGTCGTGCACTACTCCGAATGGGTGCATGTGATGCGTGATCGTATCAAGGAGCACCAGGTCATCGACTGCAGCAACATTCGCGCAACCGTGCACCCGGCCTGTCATGTCTACAAGATGGTCCCTGAAGATGCCATCTACGACGACGATATCCTGGAAGGTAATCGCCTTGCCGTAACGACGGGTGTGCTCGAGACGCTGGGTACCCAGGTCATCGACTACTCGACCTGGTATGACTGCTGTGGCTTTGGTTTCCGTCACATTATTTCCGAGCGCGAGTTCACGCGTTCGTTCGCCATCGATCGCAAGCTGCGCGTGGCCCAGGAAGAAGCGCATGCCGACATGATGGTCGGTCATGACACGGGTTGCATCACGACATTGGACAAGAACCAGTGGATCGGCGCCGCCGTCGGCAAGCCGGTTGACATGCCGGTTCTGGCCGACATTCAGTTCGCGGCGTTGGTGTGCGGCGCACATCCGTACAAGATCGTGCAATCGCATTGGCACGCGTCGAATACAGAAAAACTGATGGAAAAACTCGGTATTGACTGGCAGGCGAAAAAAGCAGAGTTCGAGTCCTACCTCAAGGACGTGGAAGCGGGCAAGGGCGAGACCCTCTATGACCCGCGTTTGATGATTACGTCGGGACCTGGATTCAAAGCCGTCGAATCAAAACCCAGCGAATAAGAGCCAAAGAAAACAGGCGAGCAAACAATGAGTAAACCAGTATTGATAGTTGGCGGCGGACCAGCAGGTCTGGCCGCAGCACACAGTCTTGCGACCGTCGGCAAGGAATGCGTCATCGTGGAAAAAGAAGACAGGCTTGGTGGCGCGCCAATCCTCTCGGGCTACGCGAAGCTCGTCCCTACAGGTGAATGGGCCAGGGACGCCATCGGCGGCATGGTCAAGCGTGTCGAAGACGAGTCGACCGTCAAGATTGTGACGGGTACAAAAGTGACCAACTTCGATGGCACGCCTGGCAATTTCACGGCGCGACTGTCCAACGGCGATTCTGTCGATGCTGAGTCGGTCATCATGTGCAGTGGATTTACGCATTTCGATTCCGTGAACAAGCCCGAGTGGGGGTTCGGCACCTACGAAGACGTTGTCACAACCACACAGGTTGAACAGATGATCTCTTCGGGTGACGGCGTGCGTTGTCCGTCCGATGGTCGCAAGCCGAATCGCGTTGCGATTCTGCTGTGCGTTGGCTCGCGTGACCGCCAGATTGGTCGCGAATGGTGTTCGAAGATCTGCTGCACGGTTTCCTCAAACATCGCTATGGAGATCCGCGAGGAGCTTCCCGATTGCCATGTCTACATTTACTACATGGACATCCGGACGTTTGGTTTGTACGAGACGAAGTATTACTGGAAGAGCCAGGAAGAATTCAAGGTTAAGTACATCAAGGCGCGTATCGCCGAAGTGACCTCTGACGGTGAGAAACTGATCGTTAAAGGCGAAGATACCCTCGTCAAACGCCCGATCACGATTCCGTTCGACATGGTCGTTCACGCTATTGGCATGGATCCGAATGTTGACAACCCGGAAATCGCAGAGACGTTTGGTGTCGACCTCGAATCGAACGGCTATATTGATGTTGCGAATCGCTACAGCTCGATTGGAGCTACCTCGCGACCCGGTGTTTACGTCGCCGGTTCCGCGACCGGTCCTGAGACGATCGACGATTCGATTACCCAGGGACATGCGGCCGCGATGGCGGTGTTGTCCGATACCAAAGAACTGAAGTCGGCGTAGTACCGACGTGCTGATGGCCAGGAAGTCCGCACTGCAGCCGCATGAGTTCGAGCGTCCCGTGCTCGACCTGTCCGGCGAGATGTTGCGCGGTGTACTGCAGGTCATGATTGCGGGCTCTGAGGACCAGGGCGGCATCGAGCGTTATATCGACGCCGTTAAACTAAAAAGCGCCATGTTCAAACAGGCGCTCGTTGAGAACGACGTCGCCGAACTGGAGCTAGAAACCTTCAAAGGCCTGTGCACGTTTATGGCGACCGTGCGCCGCCGTATCAGTGAGTGGCTCAATGAGGACGCGTTTACAGTGATGCGCCCGCGCATCGTTGAGCTGTTCGACGACGGCGAGCACATCGAAGACCGGATCGGACGCTTTTGCGACTATTTCCCAAATGACAAGAAACACCGGTGGGTGAAAGACCTCGCGGTCGAGTTACTGCATAACGCCGATCCGGAACGTGTACCGCTCATGAATCGCTGGGTCTGGGACGCCAAGGCGAATACCGGTGTTATCCGCGAGATCTGGCATGCCGACAATGTCGATCACATCAAGATACCTGTCGCTGATGGCTACGGCACCTACATCATGCTGCGCGAGGAACTAAGCCAGTTCCTGAGCGATAACGGGTTCTTCGCCGATGTTCTCTTCTATGTCGACGTGCTCTGCGCCCAGGTCTACGCCCAGTACATTTGCGAACAGGGTGGCAGTTACCTGCGCGCTGACTTCTCCGCACCGGAAGATCCGATGCAACACACGCGTCGCCTGCTTGGACTCGACGGAGTCCACCCGGGTGATGGCAGAACCCGCCTCAAGTCAATTGACGGCGAGGCATTCGTACTCGATGACAGCAAGACGCTGAACTAGGCCTACCCTATGCCCATTCATGAAAAATCGCTGATTCGCCCCGAAAACCTGCTGACGCATGACGAGCTGATTCTCGATGGCGTGGATGTCTCCGGCCACTGGAGCACCTTCATCGAAACGCGGGTCGTAAGCGACTACAACGAAAACCTGGAGGAAGAGATTTCGGTTCTGCCAGGTGGTGAGCAGATCCATCGCTGCTGGCAATGCGGCTCATGTACTAATTCCTGTACGGTCAATGCGCTCAACCCCGACTTCAACCCACGCTACTGGATCTACCTGATCCGCATGGGCATGGAGTCGGAACTGTTGCGTGACAAGGACATCATCTGGCAATGCGTGTCCTGCAACAAGTGCACCTACGCCTGTCCGCGCGACGTGTTCCCGGAAGGCGTCATGAAGGCGACTTCGCACTGGCTGGAGTTGAAAGGCCATACACCGAAATCGCCGTCGATGCACTTTGACGAAGTCTTCACCGAACAGATCGTCAAGACGGGAAAAATCGAAGAGAGCCGCACCATACGGCGCTTCTTTGCTCGTACTGGCCAGAGCCTCGTACAGCCCTGGATGGTTGAAATGGTCAAGCGCATGCTGCGCGGCCTGCCCATTGGCTTGCTCACGCGGATGGGGCTGGCGACGTTTGTTGCACCGAAGACGAAAGATTGGTCGAAGGCATCTGCGGCGATCCAGGAATACATAGACGAACAACACGAGAAACAGGCGCAGGCGTTGACTCTTGCCGAGCTGGTTGAAACGGCTAAGCAGGACGTGGCTGCCTGACGAGGAATCGTATGACTACGAAAGACAAATACAAGAAGGTTGCGTACTACCCGGGCTGCGCGCTCGAGGGGACCGGCCATTCTTACAATCGCTCGACCAAAGCTGTCGGCAAGAAACTCGGCCTCGATCTCGTCGAGGTCAAGAACTGGAATTGCTGCGGCGCGATGGAAGTGAAAAACATCGACCCGAAGATCCAGACGTACTTGTCGTCGCGCGTCATGTCGACGGCGGCCAACGAAATGGACATGGATGTCGTGATGGCGCCTTGCAATGGCTGCTATCACAACCTCAAGAAGGCCGAGTACGATCTCCAGAATGACGAGGAATCAGTCGAGGTTGTCGATCGACTGTCGAAGAAAGCGGGGCACAAGACCTACGAAGCAGGGCAGGTCGAGACAATTCATGCGCTGGACTGGATCAAGGACGCCATCGGCGAGGAAGGTCTTGCTGCGCGCGTCAAGAATTCGCTGAGCGGTATCAAGGTCGCCAACTACTATGGCTGCATGTACACACGCCCACGCCACATCTTCCCCGAGAAAGACCAGGGCCCTGGCAGCGAGTCGACGTCCAAGCCGCATTTCATGGACGACCTGCTGGCCGCGGCAGGCGCCGAGAATGTCGATTTTCCACTGAAGACAGCTTGCTGTGGCGGCGCCCACACGCTGTCCGATAGCGACATGTCGACGAAGCTTGTTCTCAATATTCTGAAAGCTGCAAAGCTTTCCGGTGCCGACGTCATCGCGACCGAGTGTCCGACCTGCCACTCGGGCCTCGAGATGCACCAGATCCGCGCAGAGAAGACGCTCGGTGAAACAGTCGATATCAAGATCCTGTACTTCACGCAGCTCCTCGGAATGGCGCTGGGCCTCAAACCGAAGAAGGTCGGCGTGCACGAGAACATCAACGACTCGATGAAGTTCCTTAAGGAAAAAGGGCTCGGATGAGGTCCCTTGCGGAGCTCGAAGATGTCTTCGAACTGCCCCTGCCGACGCCGGACATACAAGCGGCGGCAGAGAATCTGTTAAAGGCCAGCGAAGAAGTTCTCGAGCACTGGACTAGCGCGCGGGGGGAAATACCTACCGATGACGAGCGCGAGGGCTTTCGCCTCCTTGCGCTGCACCGGCAAGGCGCCAAAGGCGATCCAAGCTTCAATGCCTGTCGCGAGACCTGTCGCGAGATCGTCTACCATTACAACCTGGTGACGCTGCAGCCCGAACATTCGGATATTACGGATCGCTTATATATGATGGGTTTGGTATCCAAGCACCTGTATTTATTCGTAAGCGGTAAATTACAGGTCGCGGGACTCGGTGAGTTCTGCTGTGCCGCGAAGCCGATTCGGTCGGCAATGGACAAAGACTCAACTACACGAGAGGAGGCATAGGTATGCCATCTGTAAGGGGATGTAACCTTCCTGACGAATTACTCTACGACGTCGACAACCATATCTGGTTCACGGAGATGGGCGACGGTACCGTCAAGATTGGCATGACAACCGTCGCGACAGCGATGGCCGGAAAACTGGTTGCCTACACGCCGAAACGAGTGGGTCGCAGTGTTCGTGCCGGCAAGTCTTGCGGCACGCTCGAATCCGGCAAGTGGGTTGGGCCCGCGAAGTCGGCGGCCGGCGGCGAAGTTGTCGCTGTCAACGACGATCTCGTCGCAGATCCAAGTATTGCCAATGACGATCCTTACGAGAAAGGCTGGCTCGCCATCCTGAAACCCGAGGACTGGGATTCGGTGAAGGGCAGCCTGGTCCCGGGCAGCGACGTCACTGGGCCCTATGAAGCCAAGATGGACTCGGAAGGTTTCGGTGGTTGCGGCGAATGAATAGCGAAGCCTCGCCTGCCGTAGAGAATATCGAGAATCTCAGTGAGCTTCACGATATGGCCGCGCATGCCGTCGAATTGCTAAAAGCGATGGCGAATGAATGGCGGCTGATGATCCTGTGCCAATTGGCAGAAGGCGAAAAGACGGTCAGCGAACTACAGGAAATCCTGGGATTGAGCCAGTCGGCGCTATCCCAACACCTCGCCGTACTGCGGCGGGAGAAAATTGTTAAATCCAGGAAGCATGCGCAGTCGGTCACGTATTCGCTGGCCGGCGACGAAGCTCCCAAGGTCATGAACACATTACACGAAGTATTCTGCGAAACGCAGGGAGAGAAACAATGAAAGTCAAAGCAAGGACGGTCACAGCGGCGCTGATGGCCACGGGTTTGTTCGCCTTCAGCAGTGCGGCTATGGCGACGAATGGGTATTTCACGCACGGTGTCGGCACCGAGTCGAAAGCTATGGGTGGTTCGGGTGTTGGCTCCAGCGAAAACATGGGTGCGATTGGCGTAGCAACTAATCCGGCATTGGCCGTGTTCTCGGATGAGAAATGGCAGGTTGGCTTGTCTGTCTTCAGCCCGATGCGCTCCTACACAACCACGGGTGGTCTCGGCGGCACACTGGGTACGTTTTCGCTTAGCAATGGCACTTACGACAGTGCGAATGAAGCGTTCCCGATTCCTTACGTCGGTAAGAACTGGAAGTTTGATAATGGCGGTGCACTCTCGGTCGTCTTCTACGGCCGCGGTGGCATGAACACGGAGTGGGACAGCGGCCAGTCGGCTTTCTTTGACCCGGCACCGGGAAATCCCTTTAGCCCGGGTACAATTGAATTGGCTGGCGTGTATGGCGGCGGTAAGGCGGGTGTAGACCTGATGCAGGCGTTCCTGAACATCAACTATTCCGGCAAGATCGGCGAGAACTTCGCATGGGGCCTGGGACCTGTCGTCGCGGTGCAAATGTTCGAAGCAACGGGCCTGTCCAACTTCGCAGGCTACACGCAGACGTTCGCCAACGTATTCCCTGGCTACGTCGGCGCTTGCATCCAGGGTGGTGGCGATCCGGATCAGTGCCAGCTCCAGGCGCAGTCTCAGGCAGCGGGCGATGTGACGAGCCTGACCGACAATGGGCGCGACACATCTATAGGTTACGGCGTGTCGGCTGGTATCTGGTTCGGCAACGACACGATCAGCTTTGGCCTGGCGTACCAGTCGAAGATGGATATGGAAGAGTTCGATGATTACTCGGACCTCTATGCCCAGGCCGGTGGCTTCGATATTCCGTCAACCATCAAGGCTGGTCTGTCTTTCAAGACCAGCGATTCGGTAACCTTGAACTTCGATGTCGAGCAAATTGGCTACAGCGACATCGATTCAATAGCGAACCCGATTAACAATCTGCTGGCGGGTTGCTACACGGCGAATCCGTCAGTTGCGCCAGAGTCGAGCGGCTGCCTGGGTGGTGACAATGGTGCCGGCTTCGGCTGGGAAGATATGACCGTCTACAAAGTAGGCGTCGCAGTGCAGTCAAGCGATACGAGCACCTGGCGTTTCGGTTACAGCTACGGTGAACAGCCGATCCCGAGCAGCGAAGCACTCTTCAATATCCTCGCACCGGGTGTCATGGAACAACACATCACGTTCGGTTGGACCGGCGTGCGCCCGAATGGCAACGTTATGTCCTTCTCATTCATGTACGCGCCTGAGACCACGGTCACAGGGCCGAACACGTTTGATCCGTTCCAGACGATTGAGCTGAAGATGACCCAACTCGATCTCGAGTTCGCGTACCGATTCTAGGAGTCAATGATGAAGGCCAGAGTTTGGATGGCCGTAATCACGATTGCGGCGCTGTTATCGGCGCCGTTTTCGTTTGCGGCAGATGAGAAGATCGGCATCTTCGAGGTGATTTACGCGTCGTCGGTGTCCTTTGAAGAAACCACGTCGGCGCTGGATGAAGCCCTCGCATCGTCAGGACTTGTCCTGCATGCGGCACATGACGTTCGCGTACCGGAAGACAAGCACCAGGCACGTGTGTATGTATTGACTTCACCGACCTATGCGGATGCGGCGAAAGGCGAATCGCCACGTACGATTTCGGCACAGATCCTGCGTATCGCGGTGTTCACGCATGGTGATGAGCAGAAGACCTACATCAACATGTTGAACCCGGTAGCTTACGCCATGGTTTTCTATTCCCTTTCGGATAACTACGATGCCATGGTGGCTGCGGCAGGCAATGCGGCGGACGAGATAAGAACGCTTGTAGCGGCAGTTCCAGGCGAGGCCAAGTCGTTTCAACAGAGCCCGGTGCGTTCTGAAAAGCAGTATCGCAAGTACAACGGTGATGGGCCGGCAAAGATGATGGCGAAGTGGCGCAACTTTGAGAAAAGCCAGTTGCTGATCGAAGAAGACACGGCTGAGAATTTCGACGCCGTTGTCGAGCGCGTCGCGACCGCGATTACGGAAAGCGAGGTTTCCGGACCCGATGAATCGACCGGGTGGGAGCTCGTTACCCGGATTCAGTTGCGCGACGATGCTGTGTACCTGGGTATTACCAATCCGTTCATCGAAGATCGTATGGTGCGCATTAACTCGCGGTATCGTAAAAGCGGCAAGAGCGATCAGTCGCCCTATCCGGGCGTGGATCATGTCGCGGCACTGCCGACCGATGTCCTGATCCTGAAAGTCGATGACGAGACGCTGGTGCTGCACTACGGCCAGATGTGGCGCATGCAGCTGTTCTTCTGGGATTCGGGCTACCGGGCGTTTACGGCCAATATGGGCGTGCCAGGTGACATCGCGAAATCTATTGAAGATACGATAAACGCCGAATAGCAGAAAAGGCATAATAAGCCGGGGTCGGGAAGCTCGCCGCAAGGTGGCGGGTTTACTTTCCCCGGTTTCGTTTATTCCAGGTACCCAGGTCACACCTATGAGCCAAGCAAAACTCGATCCCGGCTATTTGCGCCAGCAGATTGTCGGAGTGGATTCCACGTTTGAGACGCCCTTTGGTGAACGCCTGATGGTGTATTGCGACTACACGGCATCCGGACGTTGCCTGCGCTTTGTTGAGGCCTACCTGCAAAGCCTGCAGCGCGTATACGCGAACACGCATACGGAAGACGATATCACCGGTCGTAGCATGAGCCAGCTGCTGCACGAAGCGGAGGAGGCCATCAAGGAGTCGGTCAATGCGGGACCGCAGGGCAGAATTATCGCGTGTGGCACCGGGGCTACCGGCGCCATCGACAAACTGCAACAGATCGTCGGTGTGACCCTGCCGCCGGCGACGCGCAGAAACCTTGGCGACATGCTGGACGATGCGAAGTTGATGAAAACGCAACCGGTCGTGTTTATCGGCCCCTATGAACATCATTCAAATGAACTGTCATGGCGCCAGTCGCTGGCGACGACCGTGCAGGTGCGACTCGATGCTACAGGCCATGTCGATCTCGAACACCTCGAAGAATTGCTGCAGGATCCTCGCTACCAGGATCGCAAGCTCATCGGTTCCTTCTCCGCAGCCTCGAATGTCACCGGTATTCGCTCCGATGTCCGCAGGATTACGACCCTGCTGCACAAGTACGGCGCGATAGCCTGTTTCGATTACGCGGCGTGCGCTCCGTATGTCGACATCGACATGAATCCCGAGCCGGAATTCGAAGGTGAAGATCCGAGTATCGATGCGATATTTGTTTCTCCGCACAAATTCCTGGGCGGTCCTGGTTCGAGCGGAGTGCTGGTTTTCAACGAGCGCATTTACGACCGTGATTTGCCGCCGAGCGTAAGTGCGGGTGGCACAGTCGACTACGTGGGCATGACAGACCAGGACTTCATCGTACGCATTGAAGAACGTGAGAAAGCGGGTACGCCGGGCGTATTACAGACACTGAAGGCTGGCCTCGTCTTTCAGGTCAAGGATGCCGTCGGCGTCGACGTAATTCACAAACGGGAATCAGAGTTCACCCAGCGCGCGTTGAAGAGCTGGGGAGAGAACGACAGTATCGAGGTGCTCGGTAATCCGGACCCCGATAGCCGCGTGGGCATTATCTCGTTCAACATTCGGGACGTAGGCGGCAAGTACCTGCACCACAAGTTTCTAACCGTGTTGCTCAACGACCTGTTTGGTATCCAGTCGAGAGCCGGATGTTCGTGTGCAGGACCGTACGGTCATCGTCTGCTCGATATCGACAACGATACATCCGAGAAGTACCGCTCGGCCGTACAGGAGGGGTACTGCGGCCTGAAGCCGGGCTGGTGCCGTGTGGGCCTGCACTGGGTCATGGACGACGCGGAGGCAGATTACGTCATTGACGCTGTGAATTTCCTTGCGCGTGAAGGCCACGTGTTCCTGAGCCTGTACGACTTCAATCTCGAGACCGGAACCTGGTCGCACAAGTATGCGGCCGGCGAATTGCAGCAATTCTCACTCGATGCCGCGCTCTCACTGGACGAGGGCGAGCCGGCAACCCTGGGCCTCGCGTTGCGGGAACAGCTATACCGGCATTACCTGGCGGAGGCTCAAAAGCTCGCGGAGCAACTCCACAATGAACCTGAAGCGAAGTTGGCTTCGCTTGGTGGCAAACTCGCCGATCTACAGTTCTTCGCGATGCCGGATGACGAGCGCCAGCCTCACTAGGCCAGTCTCTGCCGGCAGTGCCTAGTTGTTCTTCGCGCCCTGGTCGATCCAGAGGCCAATGGTCTCGATCTGGTTGGCCGACAACATCACGCCACGGCCTTCTGCAAACGACTCGTCATTGTGCGGCGGCATCCTGATTTCGGGCGCCGTCTTGCCGGCGACGACGAGGTAAAGCGAACTGGACATCCTGCTGCCGGGAACAATGACGGGACCGAATCCGGTGCCCTTCATGACGCTGTCATAGTCGAGCATTACGTACGCGCTCACTACCGCGCCTTCGCCGGTACCCGCATGGCAGCTGACGCAACTCTTGGCGAATATTGGCTGGACGTCGTCAGCGAAGCTGACGTCACCCTGACCGCATCCGGTCATCAGGAAAAAAGGTATCAATAACAGACAGCCGCGGAGTATCTTGCTCATTGCGCTCACCTCGTCTAAGCCCAGTGGGCAGTAGCCAAACCTGTAGAAACTATCCTCCCGGACCGCAGCCGTGGTCAATGCGTGGATGTACGCACGGCGAAGATTTCGTCCCTTACAAGGTGGCTCTGCAGGGCAGCCTCGAAATCGGGAAAGCCGGCGGTATCCGCGTACTTGCGATAGAGCGGCATGAACAATGGCTCTTCGATCAGGGAGTCGAAGCGCGTGAAGAGCTCGGTGCCCGACCAGCGTCGTTGCGAGGGGAGGCAGCAGTGCTGAAAGCGATCCAGGACGACGTCGAGCGACTCTGCGCCACCCGATCGTTCGCGCAACGCTACATCGGCCAGCAACGCGATTGCCGCGCCGCTCCAGTAGATTTTGTAGCGAGCCCGGCGTACGCCCTCCCGGGAGGCCTCGTTCAGGGAAAGTTCGGGGCGGGACCCGCGGCCGCGGCCAAACCCCTGCGCGAGTTTCTCGATAGCCTGTTCCGTCGAGTACCGGCCGGCGCGAGCCATCAACACATTCTGGTAATAGCTGGCGAAGCCCTCGGAGATCCACTTCTGTCGCCAGCTGATTCTTGGCAACAGGAGATGGCTGAATTCGTGTGTCGCAGTCCAGTCGGATGAGAGGTCGGCCAGGGAGCGCGATACATCAACATACAGTTCGACGGTTTCGCCCCCATCCCGGGTAACACGCCCGAAGGGAACCGGCGAATCGCCGCCCCACGGATCGCTCCGGCTCGGCACGATAATCACGCGCGGTGTGGGTACCGGGAAACGGCCGTAGGCAAGTGTGACCTGCGAGGCGCTTTCCCGCACCCATCGTGCCAGTTTGGTGGTGTTCCTTTCGCCCACGGAACCCCGGATTTCGAGTTCGAGTGTCGCACCGCGCAACTGTATTTCAGTTTCCCCGACCGTGGCGTCGGCGGCCGGGCCGATCGCCAGAATCGCAATCGAGAGAAGAAGGACAAGGGAGCGCATTTCGGTGTAGACCGTCCTTAGTTATCCAAGTTCAAAGAGGGCACGAGTATCGAAGCGTAACAGATCAAATCTACTGGTTGAGTTGTGCCCCGTTGTTGCGCGATAGTGTCGCCATGCTCTCTGTTGCCCCCATGATGGACTGGACCGACACGCACTGCCGCTACTTCATGCGGCAGTTGAGTGCGGGTGCCCGTTTGTATACCGAGATGGTAACGGCGGCGGCGATTGTGCATGGTGATGCCGATCGTTTCCTCCGATTCAACCAGGAGGAACATCCGATTGCGCTGCAGTTAGGCGGCAGTCAGCCAGACTGGATGGCGCAGGCGACAGCGAGAGCCGCTGGCTACGGTTATGACGAAATCAACATTAACGTTGGCTGCCCGAGTGATCGTGTCCAAAGCGGGCAATTCGGGGCGTGCCTGATGGCGAGTCCGGACCTGGTTGCCGAGTGCGTGGTCGCCATGCAAAAGGAAACGGATATTCCGATAACCGTGAAGTCGCGCATCGGTATCGACGACCGGGACAGCTATGAATTTCTGAAGGCTCTTGTCGAACCGGTCGCTGCGGCCGGATGCCGACGCTTCATCGTGCACGCGCGCATCGCGATTCTCGAAGGGCTGAGCCCGAAAGAAAACCGGACGATTCCACCGCTTGATTACGAGCGCGTCTATCGACTGAAACGCGACTACCCTGAACTCGAAATCATAATCAACGGCGGATTGGCGAGCGTTGAGCAGGTCGACGAGGTACTCGAGCATGTCGATGGCGCCATGATCGGACGTCAGGCATATCACCAGCCGTATTTTCTCGCGGAGCTCGAGCACCACTTCAACCCCACGTGGGCCATGCCGCCGAGGGAAGACATTGTTGACCGAATGGTGCCGTATATAGATCGGCAAGTGGAGAGTGGCACGTCGCTTAACAGCATCACGCGTCACATGCTGGGCCTGTTTGCCGGCCAAGCCGGTGCTCGGGCGTGGCGACGCTACATCAGCGAACATGCTCATCGGGACGGCGCCGGCAGCGAAGTGCTAATCAATGCACTAAACGCTATGCCTGCGGCCGCCTAGACAGATACAATGCTCGGCCCCAACAGAATAACCAGAAACCGAATATGAGCGCCAAATCTGCGAGCAAGCATCCGACCATGGCCGAGCAGGCCGATATCCATGAACTGTATGAGCTGTCGGTGCAAAACGTCGAAAATGAAATCGAATTCCTACAGGCCACATTCAAGTCCCTGACCGGTCGGACTGCCTACCTGTTCCGCGAAGATTTCTGCGGCACCGCGAGCTTATCGTGCCAGTGGGTACGCCAGGGTGCGGAATACCAGGCAATCGGCGTCGACATAAATCCCGCCGTTCTCGATTGGGGACGCAAGAACCGCGTTGGTAAGCTGGACGCTGAGGATCGGGCCCGCGTCAGCCTGATCGAGTCGGACGTCATGACAGTCGAGACGCCAAAGGTCGACCTGCTCGCGGCGTTTAATTTCAGTTACTTCATCTTCGATACCCGCGACAAGCTGCGCGCCTACTTCAAGCGTGCCTATGAGGCGATCAAGGACGACGGTGTCTTCTTCTGTGACATGTTTGGCGGACCCGAGGCGCAGGAAGAAACGCGCGAGAAGACCAAGCACAAGAAGCACGGTTTTACATATATCTGGCACCAGGCGAAGTTCCACCCGGTGACCCATTTCATTCGCTGCCATATCCACTTCAAATTCAAGGATGGCTCGAAAATCAAGAAGGCCTTTACCTACGAGTGGCGGTTGTGGACCGCGCCCGAAATCCGCGAGCTGCTGCTCGAGGCGGGTTTCCGCAAGGCTACGGTCTATTGGGAAGGTGAGGACGAGGACGGTGACGGCAACGGCGAGTTCACGCCGGAAGAAAAAGGCGAGGCCGACCTTGCATGGATTGCGTATATCATCGCCGAGAAATAGGACAAGAAATAGTAGTATTATTAAGTGCTTGGGTTAGAAAGTTGTGAGCCGGGTTATGGCAAAAGATCTTGAAGTAGCTATCGTGTTCGCTGACGTAGTCGGCAGCACGCAGCTGTACGACAAGTTTGGCGATACCAAAGCCAGCGAGACTGTCGCCCTGTGCCTGGATGTTATGAAGGATGCGACCTACCAGTACAACGGCACGGTCATCAAGACGATTGGTGACGAGGTCATGTCGACGTTTGCCACGGTGGATGAGGCGATGGGCGCAGCCGTGATGATGCAGTCCCGCATCACGACGGAGACCAAGAAGGACGACGGCATACCGGTGTCGATTCGCATTGGCTGCCACTTCGGCCCGGTGGTCCAGGAACAGAACGATATATTCGGTGCAGCCGTACACACAGCAAACCGAATGACCTCCCAGGCAAAAGCAAAACAAATCGTGATTTCGGGATTCACGGTCGAGCAGATGAGCCCGGAGCTGCGCAAGCAGACCCGCCAGATTGACGTCGCCACCGTGCGCGGCCGCCTCGATGAAGTCGCCCTCTACGAACTCGTCTGGCAACCCGAAGAAGCGACGAGCATGCTCCCGACGATCGAGTGGGAGAATAAGGCCCGACGCGCCTCCAAGCTGCTCCTGAATTTTCGTGACACGACGGTCGAGGTGTCCGACCAGCGCAAGTCCATCAACATGGGGCGTGCCGATGACAATGACGTCGTGGTCAAAGGCAACCTGATCTCACGGATTCACGCCAAGATAGAAATGCGCCGCGGCAAGTTCATGATCATCGACCAGAGCACGAACGGAACGTTTATCCAGGACGTTCAGGGCCGGGAGAACTTCGTGCGCAGGGATTCGGCCGAGCTGGGGACTGAGGGTACGATCGGTCTCGGCCGGGCTGAGCAGTCCGGCTCAAATCTCGCGATCTATTACAAAACGATCGAATAATTGGGTGTCAGTCACCTTATTTCCAGTCTAAAGGTGCCAGTTACCTTAGACTGGAAATAAGGTGACTGACACCGTATTACGAGGCTTTGGCCAGGTTCTCGTTGAGTGCGTCCGCAATCATCTTCTGCTGCCGCCTTAATTCGTCGGGCAGCCGGTCGCCGTAGCCCTCCAGGTACTCGAGTATCGAGGCCATCTCGGCGCGCCATTGCTCCACGTCGATCGACGTCAGCTCGTCGAGCGCTTCCTGGCTGATATCGAGATTGCTGGTATTCAGGTCCTCGACATGCGGCAGGTAACCGATCGGTGTTTCCTTGGCGCCAGCGCGGTCTTCTACCCGGTCGATGATCCACTCGAGCACGCGAATATTCTCGCCGAAGCCCGGCCACAGGAACTCGCCGTCATCGTTCTGGCGGAACCAGTTGACATGGAAGACCTTGGGAAGGTGTTCCGAACGCTCGGGGAACGACAGCCAGTGCGCCCAGTAGTCAGCGAAGTTGTAGCCACAGAAGGGCTTCATGGCCATCGGATCGCGACGTACCTTGCCAACTTCACCAACCATGGCGGCCGTGGTCTCCGAGGCCGTGCCGGCCCCAACCAGGACACCGTGCTCCCAGCTCTTGGTTTGATAAACGAGCGGTGCCACTTTCTTGCGGCGCCCACCAAATACAATCGCCGAGATCGGTACGCCAGTCGGCGCATCGGCGAGACTCGAGTAGGCGGGGTTGTTGGTCGCAGGCACCGTGAACCGGGAGTTCGGGTGCGCGGCTTTGCCCATTGACGGATCGTAGTTACGGCCCTGCCAGTCTTTTGCCGGTGTGCCGTCCAACTTGCCTTCCCACCAGGGCTGGTTGTCGGCTGTCGTCGCGACATTCGTGAAGATCGCGTCGTGCTTGATCATCTCGTAGGCGTTCTTGTTCGTCTTCTCGTTGGTGCCAGGCACCACGCCGAAATAGCCGGCCTCCGGATTGATGGCGCGCAGTTTCCCATCTTCGTCCAAATGCAGCCACGCGATGTCGTCGCCGAGCGTCCAGGCCCGCCAGCCCTTCATGGATTCGGGTGGAATCAGCATGGCAAGGTTGGTCTTGCCGCAGGCCGATGGGAACGCACAGGCGATGTAGTGCACGTCACCGTCCGGGTTTTCGAGACCGACAATCAGCATATGCTCAGCGAGCCAGCCTTCCTGGCGTCCCTGGTAGCTGGCGATTCGCAGCGCATGGCATTTCTTGCCCAGCAGGGCATTGCCGCCATAGCCTGAACCATAACTCTTGATCGAAAGCTCCTCCGGGAAATGCATGATGAAGCGGCGCTCCGGATCGAGCTCACCCGTCGAATGCAGTCCGCGGACAAATTTCCCTTCTCTTTCGATACGTTCCAGAGCCTTGCTGCCCATCTTGGTCATCAGCTTCATGTTGGCGACGACGTAGGCGCTGTCTGTGATCTCGACGCCGCAACGCGAGTAGGGGGAGTCGATCGGCCCCATGCAGTAGGGGATCACGTACATGATCCGGCCACGCATACAGCCTTCGAATAGCGCGTCCATCTTTTCATGCGCTTCCGCCGGATCCATCCAGAGATTGTTCGGGCCGGCGTCGTCCTTTCCGGACGTGCAAATGAACGTCAGGTGCTCGACGCGAGCCACGTCATTCGGGCTGGACAGATGCAGGTAACAGTTCGGATGCGTCTCCCGGTTGAGGGTCGTGAGTGTTCCATGAGCCAGCATCAGCTCGATCAGGTCCTGGTATTCCTGTTCCGATCCTGTGCACCAGTGAATAGCTTCAGGTTGAGTGTGCGCAGCGACCTGATCAACCCAGGATTGCAGCGACTCGAGTTTGCTCGTCATGTTCTTATTCTCGGATCTTGTGGCCGATGCACTCAGCCAGCACAAATGGGGAGGACCATTATACTTGCAGTTGAAACAGAATGAGTACCAGAAAGCCGGTAATTTCGAGTTTCCAGCCAGAAACCGGCGCGCGAGTTTCTCCCGAACCGTGTACCCTTGCGCCGTGACCGATTTGACCGAATTCTTTGGCGAAAACAGCCCACTCAAAGCGCATCTCCCAGGGTTTCAGCCGCGCGCCGGTCAGGCCTGGATGGCTGAGGCTGTGGCCGAGGCGATAGCAGGCTCGGACCGCCTGGTCGTCGAGGCCGGGACGGGCACCGGCAAGACCTTCGCGTACCTGCTGCCGGCATTGCTCAGCGGTCGCAAAACCATCATCAGTACAGGAACGAAGGCGCTCCAGGACCAGCTCTTCCACCGCGATTTGCCGCTCTTGGGCAAAGCGATCGGCCGCCCCGTGACGGCGGCCCTGCTGAAAGGGCGCGCCAATTACCTGTGTGTCCATAGGCTGGATCTTGTGACGGAGCCGGCGGCCGCGCTTGCCGATGACCTGATTGAGGTCAGGGAGTGGCGCTACCGCACCGTTAGCGGCGACAAAGCCGAACTGATCGAGGTACCCGAGGATTCGCCTGTCTGGCCGCTGGTTACCTCGACGGCAGACAACTGCCTCGGGCAGAAGTGCCCGGAATACTCGAAATGCCACGTTGTTAAGGCGCGCAAGGCGGCGCAGGAAGCCGACCTGGTCGTTGTAAACCATCATCTCCTGCTCGCTGATCTTGCGATGAAAGAGGAAGGCTTCGTCGAGTTCCTGCCGGGTGCGGAGGCCGTGATCATCGACGAGGCACACCAGATACCGGATCTCGCGGTCCAGTTCTTCGGCGTCTCGCTGGGAACCCGGGAGCTCGAGCGGTTGCTCGACGATCTCAGGGCCGCGACACTGCCATTTTCCCAGCCTGAATTGAATCGCCGTGTCGACAAGTTTCAGACCGCGATTCGAGCGCTCCGGGCAGACGCGCCCCGCAAAGAAGGGCGCCACGAGCTTGGCGAGGTCATGCGCGATATTCGTGAATCGCTCGACAATCTCGCGTATGCCCTGCACGACGTGCAGGCGGCCGTCGCGGATCTCGGCGATGCTTCCATCGAGCTCGAGAAGTTGCACGAGCAGCTACTGGGCATGAGC
>Ga0209567_10000253_pt1 | contig 28914 bp, 23 predicted proteins | sample COG_12_FD_184756 | JGI IMG/M metagenome (GOLD analysis project Ga0209567, IMG submission 184756) | Pelagic marine sediment microbial communities from the LTER site Helgoland, North Sea, for post-phytoplankton bloom and carbon turnover... | ecosystem: Environmental > Aquatic > Marine > Neritic... | reverse complement strand
CGTCACTTATCGCCGTTACTCGACTCAGCAACGCTTCAACATCGTGGCTTTGGAACGAATCTGTCGATTTTTCCCTGCGGATAAATCGATTCATCGCGGCTGCGGAGCCTAGGCCGATTTCGTGGCTAATGTTAAGCATGGCTGTCCACCCCCAGAACCTCGTGGAAAATCCAATGTAGTTGAACGCATCAATTCATGTTTTCAAGACCTTTCGCGTTAAACACACTAAGTCAAATCTGGCTTCATGCAAAGGGGCGTGGTGTTAACAAATGTCATTTGAAGGATCGATTAAAAGGTGTCGGAAACCTTTATTCCACGAAGAATGAGGTTGCCGACACCTTAGGCTGCCTGGTCGATCTGGGTGAGCAGCTTTTGCAGGTCGCTGTCAATGGCCTCCAGCGCAATGCCGATGCCCCCCTCGGACTGGTGCGTCACCGTGCCGTGGAAACGCAGCCAGCGGATTTGGCCGGAGATCCGGATACTGAGGATGAGCTCTATTTTGTCGTCTTGCTTGAGCTTATTATTGGTGGTATCGATATACATGCCGTTGCCGCTGATGTTTCTGGCTATGCCGCGTTTCCAGCCCGTCTGGTCGCTGTAATAACGCACGGTAACCTCGCTGGATTCGCGGTCGTCTTTCCTTCTCGAGGGGGAATCAACTATCCACGCGTTCGCACCTGCTGGGACGCCGGATGCGGGCGGATCAAAGGTGAACTTGAAATACAGCGGCCAGATGGTAAACACGGTGCCTTCCTCGAGACGGGCCCTACCGACCGGTTTGCCACCGACGTAAACATGGTTGCTGGATTTGTTGTCTTCGATATAGTAGTGGCCGAGGCTGGTTCTAACTATCCTGGCATGAAAGCGCGATATCATTCGATTCTGCAGGGCCAGGTCGTTGCTTTCGTGTCTGCCTAGACTCGTGGTTTCCCCGGTAATTTTGTAGTTCTGTTCAAGACCTCCGCTTTCCCACTGAAGATAAGCACAGCCGGCGCGCGCGTGTCTGCGCCCGCGCCAGAAACGGGCACTCATATTGACGAGCGCAATCACGAGCGCCGTCACGGCACCGCCCACTACTGCATATAACAGTACACTAGTCACCCTTGCGTTCTTATTCCGCAGTCGCCATACCTGCCATAACCGTGACAGTGATTATTGCAGCTAAATGTCTACCAAATCGGGCGCCGTACGATGGTTTGAATGTTAATAAGTGTAATAGTAGCCTAAAATCCGGATGATCGACTTGTATAGGGCACATCAGGGTACGAAAATGGCGTATATAAAATCTACCCCTGGTGAGTAGTCGCCCGGCGAGATGGGGTGTCAAACCGCGGAGATTTGAGATTAAACGGTTGCGTTCAAGATTTAGGTCGTGAGCAGGAGGATAGTTGAGTGCGCATAGCATTGCTGGAAGACGACGCCGATCAGGCGGAACTCATGCAGTTGTGGCTGGAGGAAGCCGGCCACGCATGTTCGCATTTCAATACGAGTCAATCGTTTCTCAAAGATCAACGACGCGACACCTACGACCTGCTGATTCTCGATTGGGAACTACCGGACATTGATGGCTTGGAGGTATTGAAGCGTGTGCGTCGTACCCAAGATTGGCCAATCCCCATTTTGTTCGCCACCCAGCGGGGACAGGAACAGCACATCGTCGAAGCGCTCGAGTCGGGGGCCGATGACTACATGGCCAAGCCGATTCACCGGCAGGAGATGCTCGCCCGTGTGAACGCGGTGACGCGTCGCGCCAGAGAAGACTATGGCGACGGCGGGGAAGTGCTCGGTTTCGAGCCCTATGAAATCGATCTGCAAAACCGCGTGGTAAAGATGAACGGGGATGAAATCAAGCTCAGCAATAAAGAGTACGAGTTGCTGGTGTTCCTGTTCAGGAACATCGATCATGTGGTATCCCGTAATCATTTGCTGGAAAGCGTATGGGGTACCAGTCCCGAAGTAAATACGCGCACGATCGATACCCACATGAGTCGAATAAGGAATAAATTGTCTCTCAATCCGGAAAACGGATGGCGCCTGACCTCCATCTATCAACACGGATACCGGCTGGAGAGATTGGTAAACAAAGCATGAACGGGTGGCGCGCCAAAATTCGAATTTCTCTGTTGATGCTGCTCTCAACCACCGGGCTGTTCGCACCTGCGTGTTTCGGTCAGGACTGGATTTATTCCACCCGGCCAGGGGATACCATCTGGGACCTGACAGACAAATACGCCAAGTCTCTTGGCTACGTGGAGGCCCTGCGCAAATACAATAACGTCGAAGCACCAACGCGGCTGAAACCTGGGACCCAATTGCGCTTTCCGGTGCGCTGGCTGAAGGTTCAACCTGCCTTCGCCACCGTCGCCGAAGTTGCCGGAGCGGCCTGGCTGATAAAGAGCGGCGCTTCAGAGGCGGTACCACTGGTTGTTGGGGCACGCCTGGAAATCGGCGACGCGGTGGAGACGGAGGAGCGTGGCAACGTCGTGGTGGAGTTCGCCGATAAGTCGAGCCTGGTAGTTCGCGGCGATACGCGCATAGAGATGGACCGGCTCAGCACATACGGCGACACCGGAATGGTCGATACCGGTATCAGGCTCCAGCGCGGCCGCGCGAATGTCCGCACCACGCCTTCGAAAGGACCGGGTACCCGCTTTCGTATTCACACCCCCGCTGCGGTGTCGACGGTGCGGGGCACCCGTTTTCGCGCCGCCATGGATGCGGATGGTTCGACCGCCCGCACCGAGGTTACGGAAGGCGTTGTCAACGTCAACAAGGATCAACGAACCCGGCGGGTTCCCGAAAATTTTGGTGTTGTCGCGAAAGCCGGGGAACCCCTCGAACCGCCGGTGAAACTGCTGCCTGCAGCCGATGTGTCCTCTCTGCCCGCGTTGATCGAGCGCGTACCCGTTAAACTCGACTGGAACGACGTCGAAGGCGCGGAAACGTACCGGCTGCAGGTGGCTGAGTCGGACGACTTCGACGCGCTGCTGGTCGACCGTACCGTCACGGGATCGGCTGCCGCATTCGATATGAAGACCGATGGTGAATATATTCTGCTTTTGCGCGGTATCGACGCCGACAAGCTCGAGGGCATCGACGCCTACCACCGCTTCGCGCTGAATGCGTATCCGGCGCCGCCCATTACGATCAAGCCCGTTCCGGGCGAGATCGTGCGCGTTGCCCAGCCCGAGTTTCAATGGACCGAACCGCAGAACGTTCGATCCTATCTTTTCCAGCTGGCGCGCGACGCCGAATTCTCCGCCCCGGTCGTCGATACGGAAATAACCCGGGGCGCCACCTACACACCCGGGGAATCCTTGGACGAGGGGCAGTACTTTTGGCGACTGGCTATCCAGGACAAAAATGGTGAAGTCGGCCCATTCGGAGATGTCGTGACGTTTACCTACGCGGAACCGCAGCCGGCGCCCGACCTTTCGGAATCACCCCCTTCGATATCCAAGGAAGAGCTCTCGATCCGCTGGTCGGAGGGGCTGAAAGGCAGCACCTACCGCGTTCAGCTGGCACGAGGCAGGGGGTTCAAAAAGATCATCGTCGATGAAATAGTAGGTGAACCGACATTTTCCTTGCCGAAACCGAAGAGCGGGCGCTACAGCGTTAGAATAGCCACCATCGAACCAAACGGGTTCGAGGGTGCCTTCAGCGAACCCCAGACGATAAAGATACCTCATGAGGGCAAATGGTGGATGCCTCTCGCTGTCTTTGTACTAGCCGTCCTGATACTGTAATCGGACCCTGAGTGGTTGCGCATTCCTGAACGCTTTCTGCTGTCCGCGATACTCATCGCGCTGGTCACGGTATTGGTGATGACGGGCTGGACTTGGAAAGTTGATCAACTTTTGTACGACTGGAAGATCCAAAACTCGACGCGGATACCGTCCCCGGAAATTCTGATCGTTGCCGTAGATGAGCAAAGCCTCAAGGAGCTGGGGCGCTGGCCCTGGTCCCGTTCCGTGCACGCGCAACTGATCGAGAAGCTCACCGCGGCGGGCGCCCGCGTCGTCGGCCTGGATATACTGTTTTCTGAATCCGCGGGCAATGATTCGGACGAGGACAGCGATCTGATCGATGCCGTCGCGGAAAGCGCACGCGTCGTACTGCCGGTTGCAAATACGGAACGCCGGCTGGGCGGGCAGCTCTTTGAAGTCCTCCCGTTCAGCGAGTTGTCCGACGTGGCCGCCGCCATCGGGCACGTGGATCGCCAGCTGGACCCGGACGCAATCGTGCGCAGTACGTACCTGAAAGCTGGGCTGCAGTCCCCGCGGTGGTCAAGTTTCGCGCTGGCCATGTTGAACGTGGCTTATCCGGACAGAGGTCCGCATCTGGCGGGATTGCGCGTACCGCCGTCAGGTGGGGAATCACCGATGGTGTGGGTCAGGGACTACCAGATCTGGATCCCGTTCGCGGGTCCGCCGGGGACTATACCTCGAGTGTCGTATGTGGACGTAATAAAAAATCGGCTGCCCCCGGATATATTTTCCGGCGCCTTGGTGGTCGTCGGCGCCACCGCGGTAGGGCTGGGTGATTTGTTGCCGACGCCGGTATCCGGTCACGGACAGCCCATGCCCGGCGTGGAGATCGTGGCCAACGAGCTGGACGTGCTGTTGCAGGGGCTCGAGATACAGCCGCTGACGACTGCCTGGTGGTGGTGCGCCGCGGTTTTTTTCGTGCTGATCCCTGTACTGCTGTATCCCAGATTTCCCCGCTGGTCCCTGTTGGTGTGGGGCGGCTTCATTGTCTTCAACATTGCGTTCAGCATGCTGCTGCTGCACACCACCCGGCTGTGGTACGCGCCCGCCAGCGCCCTGGGGGTACAGCTCATCAGTTATCCGCTGTGGAGCTGGCGGCGCCTGGTGCAGACGGTGATCTATCTCAATCGCGCTCTGCAGGTTCTGCACGGCGAACGAATCGTACCGGAGTCGATATCCGGTCTGCCTCTTGCTGAATCGATGTCGTTTCTCGGCTGTATCGTACCGCTGCGTGGCGCGGTGGTTCTGGATGCTTCCCATCGTGTCCTCGATCGATGGGAGGATGCGCCGGCGCGCCCCGACATCGCGTCGGAGGCGGCTGACGTATGGCACATCGACGGGTCCGACGCCTGGATCCGTATCCACGGCAGCCCGTATGATTTCTATTTCGGCATTCGATGCGCGGGCGAGGCCGGGCTGGGTAAGAAATATTTGGATTTGTTGACGCCGATAGCATCAAACCTGCGGGCGCCCGCAGCTGAGCCGCCTCGCAACGTCGCGGAGTACATACAACGACGTATCGAGCAGGTTCAGGCGTCCACCGAGAAGATACAGTTCATGCGGCGCTTCGTTTCCGATACGTTGGCGGAAATGGCTCAGGGTGTCGTCGTGACCGATGGATTGGGTCACGTCATGTTGGCCAATACCCGGGCCGAAAAATATTTAGGCATCGACAGCGCCGAGCGGCTGGCGAGACGCGAAATCACGGAGTATTTGTTCAAACTGGAGATCTTCGGCAATGAGACCTGGCCTGAAATACTTCGTGCGGTGATGGTCGACAGCGAGCCCGCCGAACTTTCGGTGCTTGCGCCAAACGGATTGCACCTGCTGGTGCAGCTTTCGTCATTCGTTTATAACTCCGAGATGAGTAGAGGGCTGTTGTTGAGTCTTGCAGACATTTCGGCGTTGAGGGAGAGTGAGCGCCAGCGCCGTGAACTGACCGCGTTCATATCGCACGATCTCCGTTCGCCGCTGAGTTCGATCCTGGCCATAACCGGCATCGCCAGGGTGGATCCTCGACGCATCGGCGTGGACATGCTGGAGCGGATCGAGAACCATGCACACAGGACTCTGGCGCTGGTCGATGATTTTCTCGAGTTCAATCGTGCCCAGACCGCCGAATGGAAGCAGTTTCAAAACGTCAATTTGTCCGCGGTAGCGCATCAGGCCATTGACTCCGTATCCGATCGGGCCGTCGCCCGGAATATACGGTTGATTCGCAAACTCCCCGACGAGGCCAACGTCACCGGCGATCCTGCACTACTGGAGCGCGCCGTGATCAACCTGCTCGATAACGCCATCAAATACAGTCCTTCGCAGGCGGAAATAACTGTCGCTATCGAGGAGACCACCCAGGAGGTCCGGTGCATCGTTGAGGACACCGGATACGGCATACCCCACGAGGAGGTGGACCGGATATTCGACCAGTATCATCGATCCGGTGGAGATCGGCACGGGAAGCAGCCCGGGGTAGGGCTGGGACTTTCATTCGTTCGCGTCTGCATGGAGCGCCACCGCGGCCGTGTGGACGTCAAAAGCGAAACCGATAAGGGTTCCAGATTCACCCTGGTTTTCTCGCGCGAACCGGCATCGCGCCCCGACGCCGTAACGATCTCCTAGGAGCGGCGCCCCGCCGCAATCAACCGGCCCGAGGCCGGCCTCCTGCAATAATGCTTCGATACCGGCAACGTGTTGTAGGAGCGGCGCCCCGCCGCGATCCATCGGCCCGAGGCGGGCCTCCTACAATAATGGTTCGATACCGGCAATGTGTTGTAGGAGCGGCGCCCCGCCGCGATCAACAATCTCAAATTTTTTCCGGTCAAGCAGTTTACGCGATATACAAGAGGCGTCCAATGGATTCGGCAGATGTGCAACGTAGATCGTCATATGCGTTTGTTGCAATATGCCCGCTGAACAGAATCAGCGAACGACACTGTTCTAATGAGAATATACTAATCATCAATATTTTAGCTTTGGAGCCGGATGTTGTCGCAATCTCCACTAACCCAACTTGGCGGATTCGCGACTTTGGTGGTGCCAAGTCATTGATCAATATAGAGCCGACCGCCAAAGGTCTGCACTACACGAGGGTAGCGGAGTGGGCCTGAGCGGCGGTGATTTTCGGCGGTGGTTGGGCGGGTAGTTCGAGGTTGAGCCGCTCGAGCAGGAGCTTCAGCTCTCGTTCAGGCTCGGTGTAGCGAGTCAGCACCAGTTCGCGAGCGTCGGTGGTGGGGATGTGCACATCGAGCATCTGCACGGCGGCGAATTTATCGAGTACGCTGCGCGCACTCAGGCCGCTCGCGTGCGGACGCAACTGCTGCGCCAGCGTGACGTGCAGGCAGTAGGCGAGGAAGGCGATGAAGATGTGCGCGTCGATGCGGCGCTCGAGCTGGTGGTAGATCGGGCGCACGGCAAGGTCACCCTTGAGACCTTTGAATGTCTGTTCGACTTGCACCAGCTGGATGTAATAACGCCACAGTTCGGCAGGGTCGCTACTGGTGAGGTTGGTGCGCAGCAGATAGCGTCCTTCTCGGCGACGCACTTCTCGTAGCTTGTTGCGGCGCAAGGTGTAGCTGAAGGAGGCGGCGCGATCATCGACCGTCACCTCAACCAGCCGCCAAGCCGATGGCGACTGGTTTTGTGCAGCACCGAGCTTCATCAACAGCGCTTCGCGGCTGAGTTTCATGGTGGAGAGTTTTGCCAGGCGTGCCCAAAGGCGTTTGAGCTGGCGCTTGCGCATCGCACGCTCCTTGGCGATCCGATCGTGGCTTTGCGCGAACACGTACATCTCGCCATCTTGTGGCAACAGCTTGACCTGCACGCCTGTACGCACCTCGTGCCAGGGCTTGTGCAACAGGTCCGCCTCCAGGCGCGTCAGTCGCCCCTTGGGGGTGCCGACCAGGTAGTACACCGGCGGATCGCTGTCTCGCATCTCGCGCAACACCGCCTCGGTGGAAATACCGCGGTCCATCACCCATACTCGGCGCGCCTTGCCATACTGGTTCTCGATGCGCCCAAGGAACTCGCGCAGCGTCGTGTTATCAGCGGTATTGCCGGGCAGCACCTCGTAGGCCAGTGGCAAACCCTGAGGGGTGACTACCAGCGCAATGACAACTTGCACGCAGTCGCCGCGCCGGTCGCGAGAGTGGCCGAACTTGCGCTTGTCGCCTTCGTCAAACGGAGGGCTCGCCTCGAAGTAAGTGCTCGTCAGATCGTACAGCAGGACGTCGAATTCGACGTTGAACAAATCCCGCCACCGCTCCACCAGATGAGCGAACACCGCCGTCTTGTGTTCGAGTATCCGGTCGTGACAGGCATACAACTTGTGGATGTCGCCCAGCCGTTCATCCGCCCCGAGCAAATCCTTGAGCGCACTGCCCTCAAACCACTGCCGGTGCAATCGCCACTCGCTGCCGGGCGACAGCAGCCGGTACGCCACCAGCACAAACAACACCTGCTCCCAGCGCGTACCCTTGCGGCTTCGCAACAAACGCTGCGACCAGAATCGGTCCAACTCCAATCGCTCCCATAACTTCAGCGCCAGCCAGCAGGAACCCCATACCCGCGGATGACACAGCCGCAGCTGCGACAGACGCAACCGCACCACCGACGCGTCCAACCCACACTCATCAATGCGGTCTTCGGGAAACAGCGCAACCGTGCGTGGCGCATCCTCCCGTTCGTCCAATACCTCTATGGAGCGTCGCCAGGCCCGTGCCTGCGAATCGTTGATCTCGCCCAGGTACAACACATGGCGTTGCAGCACGCGTCCATCGGTAAGCCGTCGATTCTCAACAATGCTCCAGTACCGGTGCGTCTTGCCATCCTTCTTGCGTGTGGTCGCGCGCAGAAACATGGAATCCCATTATCCACTTCACAACGCAAATGAAAACAACCCAGGTCTTCACTACAGAGCCTTTCAGCAGATCGCACCCACACCTGTCCATGTCAAACAATGACTTACACAGCGTGCACCGCGCAAATTCGCAAATTCTCAGCGCGAATCCGCTAAGTTGGGCTAAGGCAGGGTGCCATCGATGCAATTGCGTTGGTCATTCTGATCGGCGGGACAGGTGTTGCGCCCGCAGATAATGACGGCAAAGCCCCCTCACCAAGCACCCTTGAATCCGCAGCGGTATCTTCCGGCGTCACACCCCTGACCGAGGGCCTGGACGCTCTACAGGTCCGGGCGCAGTCACTCGCCATAACTCACCCTGAGCTGCCCCCTCTGATCCATGATCATCGAACCGGCCGGTCCCTTCGCACCGAGGTCTTCGCCGTCTACCCTGCGCGCGCAACCGACGTGCCGAGCGCACGGAACTGCCCCGTAGACGACTGCTATCGAACCGATATCTACAACTTCGCACTGAACGAAACTTATTCCGTTATCGCCGACGTCCGCCTTGGTGACGTGATTGTTTTCCTGCGCCATACAGGCGCCCAGGCAGACCTGCCGGAACGGCTCACCAATCGCGCGATCGAAATCGCCACCACGTCCGACGAGGTGATTGAAGCGCTGGGATTTCGGCCTGGCGCGGACGAACCTTCGATGCCGAATGTCAAGACCGCTCTCAACCGTTCCAGTTGTGAACGCTCGCGTCACCTGTGTGTGGCGCCGACTTTCCTGCTGGAAGACCGCGCTTTGTGGGCGATCGTAGATTTGACCGACGAGAGGCTGGTCGGAACTCGCTGGACCGACCTGGATAGAGCTACCCGTGGCCAGGTCACTGAGGAGTCCATCAAATCCGAGGAGGTATTCGAAAAATACTGCCGTCAGCCGGTGCACCTTGAACGGGAGGGGTGGAGCATGGATTACATCCTCACCAGCTCCGACGGCCTGCAGCTTTCGAATCTCACCTACGAGGGCCGACAGGTGCTGCGCAGCGCCAAGCTGGTGGACTGGCACGTCAGCTACTCAACCCGAGACGGTTTCGGCTACAGCGACGCCGACGGCTGCCGATTCATTTTCAACGGCAACTTCGGCGACAACCTTTATCCCGAATATCACCACGTGCTGGCCGATGCCCTTTATGGCGGCAAGTTGCGGCGCTTCGTCCGTGAACTAAAATTTCTGGCGGAACTGGGAAGTTTACAGGGACTCTACCGTCACAGCGCGGTCAGGCAGATTGCCAAGAAGCCGTTGGCCTGGCGCGGCCGAACGCGTATTCCCGGCAACGCACTGACGCCTTTCGCGAATGGTCTGGTCGACTGGGAGCGGAACTGGCCGCCAGAGGCGCGGGGCCACCCCAGACCGGACCAGTACCGTGCATTGCTGGGACTGGACGCGGCGAGGGGCATCGCCGGCGAGGGCTATTTTGCCGATCAGTACGGCGTCGAGTTGGTTGAACCCTATGTAGACTGGGATCTGGTCGATTTCGTGCTCTCGGTCCCCAGCTACGTCTTCTGGAATCTGGGCGAGACCAAGCATCTCATGCGCGAGGCAATGAAGGGGCGTATTCCGGAATCGGTGCGGAGTCGTCCGCGCGGCGGCCTGCTGGTTTCGTTTTATAACCACGGAATGGATAAACGCATCGACTGGATCAAGCATCGGTTATTTTCCGGAGAGGCAGACTGGCCGCGCTTCGCCGAACGCAGCAGAATCAAGGCAATACTGGAGGGCGGGAAACCCAGCGAACGGGAAAGAATGCTGCTCTGGCAATGCGTTACCTACGAGATGTGGCTCGACCGCTATTTTCGGTGACCTCATCGCGCGAGGCACCGCTGCAAACCCGGGCAAGGCAACAATGTGCTTGTAGGAGGCGCGCCTCGCGCCGCTCCAACAAAGGCCCGCATAAGATCCGGCAGACTATAATAAAGCCCTCCCCAATACGACTTGATTCCCTTGGAGACAATATTCCCTGGCCTGACCGGATCCTCCGACCCCTCATCCCGGCTCTCATTTTACCGGGTTGCGGACCGCTGCCTTGTGGTCGATCGGCCGATTCATGAACTGGAGCCCTTCAGCATGCCCTCAGCCGATGACGCGGTATCGGTTTGTTCCTACGACGCGCTCCGGCGCGCGGCGGACAACGGCAAACTCATTCATGACGCCAACGCCTGGGTGGGCGCCGCGACCAGGCGGGTTCGGTCCTGGTATGACGGCTTGTCGTATGAAATTCGGATCGCCGGCATCGGGTCCTTTGCGATATCGGGCGATGGATACGAAATCAACTTGCTGGACAAGGCGGATTGCCTCGATGACGGTATGATAATCGAGGCCGCGCTCGGCCCGGCGCTTGTGCTGGCGCTGGCAATCAGGGGCGTTTTCTGCCTGCACGCCAGCGCGGTAACGTTGGGCGACGGCGCGGTTCTGTTTCTCGGAGAGTCCGCAGCCGGTAAATCGACGCTGGCGGAAATGCTCGAGGATCATGGGACCGGCTTAATACGGGTGACCGACGACATCTCACCGCTCAAGTATGGTAAGGACCGATTCGAGCTCCTACCGGATTATCCGCAACTCAAGCTGGCGGCTTCGGAACAATACGCGCGGCGATATCAAAACAACGCTTTGACCGTCAATTCCATATACAGTTTGAACAGAGTCCCGTCAGGGAAAACAGAGGACACCCGGGTCTTCAGGCAACAACTCGGCCCGGCCGATTCGTTCACCAAGTTGGTCGGTCAGAGCGTGGCCAGCCGCATTTTCGACAATGACCTGCTCAGTCGCCACACCCGCCAGATCGCAAAGCTAACCAATCTTGTCCCCGTCTACGAACTGACCTATCCCAGCGGTACGATGCATTTCGATTCCGTGCGGGAGGTCGTTGTGGACACGCTGCACTGACAGGCCGGTATATCGCGGTCGATAGGCGTGCGTGGATCAAGACGTTACGTTCAAGAAACGATTCTAAACTAAACAAAAAAAGGCGAAATCTCATGGATTACAAGATACTACTTACCGTCTTTGGCGCGGTGTTCATAGCCGAATTGGGCGACAAAACACAGCTCGCCACCATGTTGTTCGCGGCGGACAAACAGGTCAGTAAAATGACCGTGTTCGCGGGTGCGTCTCTTGCCCTGATATTGGCTTCCGCAATCGGTGTTCTGGCCGGCAGCTTCATCTCCGAGTATGTCAGTGAGAAACACCTGCGCTACGTTGCGGGCATCGGGTTTATCGGGATAGGGATATGGACGCTGGTTAAAACATAACGGTCGACAGCGCAGGGCCCCCCCGACATTCTAATGGAAACGGATGCTGCTGACGGCTGCATTTGTCGGCAATCATCCACAACGAGCGCCATCGACTCACACGCATGCACTGAGAAATCGCACGGTTAGCCAATACCGGATGCGCTCTCGCCTTGGTCACAATTTTTTACATTTTGAATCGTTTTTCCGGCTGCCGTTCGTAGTTTGATACGGATGACTTCATTAAAATGACGCTTTGTTATTCAAACTACGAGGCGCAGAATGCTAAAAGAATTCAAAGAATTTGCCATGCGGGGCAATGTCGTGGATATGGCGGTGGGTATCGTGATCGGCGCCGCATTCGGCACCATCGTCAAATCCTTTGTCGACGACGTCCTGATGCCACCCATCGGCGTGCTGCTTGGCAACGTGGATTTTTCGAACCTGTTTGCGGTCATCAAGGAAGGGGCCGTTGCCGCGCCCTACGCAACGCTGGAGGCAGCCAAAGAGGCCGGCGCGGTCACGCTCAACTACGGCGCGTTCGTCAACACCATTATCAGCTTCGTGATCATCGCGTTCGCGGTGTTTCTCGTTATCAAGGCCATCAATAACCTGCAAAAGCAGGAAGAAGAAAAAGGAGAAACGCCGCCTAAGCCGTCAGAAGAACAACAATTGTTGACGGAAATACGGGATATACTCAAGGCTCGGAAAGGATCCAAGGTGAACCCGAAGACTTCCGGGAGTCGGGCATGAAGCGAAAACTTTTTCACGCGTTGATTGTGTTTGTGGCATTCCACGGCGGATAATCATTTGTCGGCCGAGGAACAGGCCGCTGCGTTGGCAATGATGACCGGAAACACGGGCCTTGTGGCGACGCTGGTGAGAAACATGACGAAATTACGGAACAGCTGGCAAAGGTGACATCGGGATGCACGTAAGGATGATGGGCAAGTTTCGACTCGTTACGAGAGATTGTTCATGACAGAGAGCACCGCCGTCCAGGCAACCGCGCCGCTGCGTCATTTCCCAAAGATTCGAGGTGGACAGACGCCGCCCGCCTGGTTGATCGAGCACACCGAGAGGAACATGCACGTGCTCGGCCCGACGCCCGAGCTGCTGGCCGAATGGTGGTCCGCCGGTCTCTCACTTCCTGATCTGCCGGCCATTCGACGTTACCGTCTGCAGCGCGTGCGCGAGCAGCTGCGCGGCGCGGACTGTGACGCCGCTCTCCTTTACGATCCCCTGAACGTGCGCTACGCCACGGACACAACCAATATGTCATTGTGGACGATGCATAACGCGGTGCGATATGCCTTCGTTCCGACAGACGGCCCGGTGATCGTATTCGAATTCTCGGACGGCGAGTTTCTGTCCGCGCACTCCGACGTCGTCGACGAGATTCGGCCCGCGACGTCGCTGCACCCGTTTTACACCGGAAGCCGGGTGCAAGAGGTCAGCCGGCGATGGGCCGGGGAGGTGGTTGCGCTGCTCGACGAGCACGGGCGCGGCGACCGCCGCCTTGCCATCGACATGTTGTCACTCGACGGCATACGCGCCCTCGAAAAAGAGGGTGTGGACCTGGTCAGCGGCCAGGCCCTTGTCGAGGATGCGCGGCTGGTAAAGAGTGAAGATGAGATTCATGCCATGCGCTGCGCGGTGCACGCGTGTGAAAGAAATATCGACGACATGCGCACCATCTTCGAGCCGGGCGTTACGGAGGTTGCGCTGTGGGCACGGTTGCAGGAATCGAACTTTCTGCGTTTCGGAGAGTGGGTCGAAACCCGCCTGCTATCGTCCGGGCTTCGCACCAATCCGTGGTATCAGGAAGCAAGCAGCAAGGTGGTCGAGGCGGGCGAGTTGATGGGTTTCGATACCGATCTCATCGGCGCCTACGGTATGTGCGTGGACATGTCGCGTACCTGGCTGTGCGGCGGCGGATCTCCCACACCGGCGCAGGCGGATCTGTTCGCTCGCGCCCGAGAGACCATCGATCGAAATACCGAACTGTTCCGGCCCGGTGCGTCGCTACGGGAGATCACCGAGCGGCTGTGGTATCCGCCGGTCGAGGACTACAACGGCTACACGGTGCTGGCCCACGGGGTCGGAATGTGTGACGAATACCCCTCGATTTTCACGCGGGAGAGGTGGGACGAGGTCGGCTTTGACGACGTCATTCATGCCGGGTTCGTCATCAGCGTCGAGGCGTTCGTCGGACGCCGGTCCGGTGGCGAGGGTGTCAAGCTCGAGCAGCAGGTCGTCGTGCGGGACTCGGGACCCGAGCTGCTGACGCACTATCCGTTGGAGCTCGTCTGAACCTAAATAGTAGTCAGAGGGTCTGTTCGATGCACCTGCGGAGATCGTAAAAGAGATCACCTCTGATTACCCATGCTCCGATTGCTTCTCGCGCCGCTCGCGCATCAGCTGGGCTAGGTCGTTGGTATTGGTCGTCAATGAGAGCAGCGCCGCGCTTGCCCCGGCCTGGTCGCGTTCTGCGATCGCATTTGCAATCGCTCCATACAGGTCCGCGATGCGCGTCCTCACCCGCATGCGGTAGGTGATCATATTCATCAACGGTTGCATCGCGTCGATGACGCCTACCATCTGGAACGACAGCACCGGATTGCCGGTGGCTTCCACCACGGTGCGATGAAAGCGCACGTCGGAAGCACAAAATTCCTCATCGCTGAGATCGTCGCCCCGCTGAAGATCGATCTCCTTATGCATCGCCGTAAGGTGCGTTTTATCGCGCCGCTCGCACGCCAATGGCAAGCACGCCGCTTCCAAAGTGTAGCGAGCCCCGGCGACGGTCTCGAAGGGAATCTCGTTCATTCCCAGTAAAAGCGTCGCCGTGGTGAACAGCGATTCGTGTGCCTCCAACCAGCTCAGGCGGTTGACGAAAACCCCGCCACTTGACCCTCGCCGGGTGCGGATCAGATTCTGCGCGGCCAGACGTTTGAGTGCCTCCCGGACCGTTGGCCGGGACACGCCGAAGCGCTGCGCAAGCTCCATTTCGCTCGGCAGGCGCTCGTCGACCACCAGTTTGCCTTCCATAATGGCGCTGCGGATGGCGTCCGCGATCTGCTTTGACATTTTAAATATCAATGACCTAATATCGCGCGTCCCACCCGAACAGCCGGCTTCGGCCGACGGGTTGGAGTTGAACCGAGGAGGTTGACCATACCCCATGCTTGGCGAAACGAGATTATTACGCGACGCGCGCTGGCTCGGATTCTTTGCCTTGATCCTGTTGGCCTGGGCGTTGATGTTTGCCATGTCCGTGCCAAGTGGGTCGCTTTCCAACGGACCGGGCTGGGCGGCCGCCCTGACGGAGCTTTGTTCTTTCAGCGCACGTCAGACAGGGTTCTGGAGCATATATGCCATGTGGGCATTGATGGCGGCGGCGATGATGGCGCCGACTTTCACTCCGGCTCTGAAGACCTATGAAGACCTGCATCATGCCGGTGCCGGCTCGAGATCGGGCTTCATGATGCTTGTCAGCGGCTATTTGTTGGTGTGGTTAGTGTATGCGTTGGCAGGTTCATCCGCACAATGGCTGCTCTCCGGGTACGGATTGCTTACGCCAACCGGCGCCAGCTCGTCGATGTGGCTGAATTCCGGACTGCTGCTACTGGCCGGCTCGTACCAGTTCAGCAAACTGAAAAATTCCTGTCTGAACAGGTGCAGGTCACCGATTGCTTTTTACTTCGCGCATTGGCGCGACGGCCCGGTTGGCGCCTTCTACATGGGCTTGCGTCTTGGCGTGGTGTGCGCCGGCTGCTGCTGGGCGCTCATGCTTCTAGCCTTCGTCGGCGGCACCATGAATCTGATCTGGATGGGCGTTGCGATGGTTTTGATGACGCTGGAGAAACTGCCGCAACCAGGCAATTACCTGACGGAGCCTTTAGGCTACACACTGATATTCGGGGCCGCACTGATAGCCGGGTGCGCCATTGCCTTCACACTGTAAAACTTGCGGAGAACTGTCATGAGTGATTGGGCTATCAAGGGCGAGCTGATCCTGAACTGCAACTGCACGGTATTCTGCCCGTGCGTGGTATCTCTTGGCGCGCACCCGCCGACCGAGGGTTACTGTTTGGCGTGGGCGGGCGTGCGCATCGACGATGGGCACTTCGCGGAGGCGGACCTGTCTGGATTGAACGTTGGCTTGATGCTGGAGATTCCGGGGCGTATGGGTCGCGGCAACTGGAAGTGCGCAGCCTACATCGACGAACGCGCCTCGGATGAAGCGTTCGACGGGTTGATCAAGATTTTTTCAGGAGCGGCGCGCGGCACGACCGGTTTGTTCAGGGTGCTTGTCAGCGAATTTCTTGCCGCCGAGCGAGCACCGGTGACCTTCGAAACCGAGGGCAAGAAACGCCGCCTCACCGTCGGCCGGCTGATCAAGGGAGAAGTCGAGCCGATCACCGGGCCGGATCCCAAGCACGACGTGATGATAACGAATACCGCCTACTGGATGGGACCGGACATCACCGTAGCCGCCGCCAACCAGGGCCGGGTGCGCGCTCACGGCCGGGTATGGGATTTCGACGGTCGCAGCGCCGAGATCTGTCAGATAAGCTGGTCCGGTCCGAACTGACACAAGCTTTGAGGTAACCAACCATGCAACCCACTTTGCTCTCGATCACTGCTCGAATCCGGCGCACACCGTTTACCGACCGCGTAGTCGCCGCTGGCGTCAGGGGCTACACGGTCTACAACCATATGCTGCTGCCGAGTTCATTCGAGTCGGTGGAAGCAGACTACGACCATCTGAAGCGTCACGTGCAGGTATGGGACGTATCCTGCGAACGCCAGGTGGAAATCAGGGGCCCGGATGCCTTCAGGCTGACACAGCTGTTGACGCCCCGCGACCTGAGTCACATGCAGGATGATCAGTGCTACTACACACCCATGGTGGACGAATCCGGTGGCATGCTGAACGACCCTGTGACGCTGCGTATAGAGGAGGATTGCTACTGGGTATCCATCGCCGACTCGGACCTGTTGTACTGGGCCAAGGGTATTGCCGCGGGCATGCGCTTGGAGGTCGATGTGGATGAACCCGACGTGTCGCCGCTGGCGGTGCAGGGGCCGAAGGCCGATGACCTGATGGCCCGCGTATTCGGCGAAACCGTTCGCGACATCCGCTTCTTCCGCTACCGGAGGTTGCTCTTCGAGGGCAGAGAAATGGTGGTTGCCCGCTCCGGATACTCGAAACAGGGCGGCTTCGAAATATACGTGGACGGCGGTGAATACGGTGAACCCTTGTGGGATGCGCTGTTTGCCGCCGGCGATGATCTTGGCGTGCGCGCGGGCTGTCCCAACATAATCGAACGAATCGAGGGTGGTCTGCTGTCCTACGGCAGCGACATGACCCGGGAAAACACACCGCACGAGTGCGGACTGAGCCGCTTCTGCGACACCCGTGCGGCGATCGGCTGCATCGGGCGCGAAGCGTTGTTGCGCATGCTACATGACGGCCCGGCTCGACAGATTCGCGGCGTGCGGATTCAGGGCGACGCGGTGCCAACCTGCACCGAGCCGTGGCTTGTTCACGCCGATGGGCACGCGGTAGGCAAGGTGACTTCGGCAGCCTGGTCACCGGATCTTCGAACCAACGTCGCCATTGGCATGATCGACGCCAGCCACTGGGATATCGGTACGACCGTCGAGGTCGACACCCCCGCCGGCACACGTCTTGCGGATGTAAGCGCCTTGCCATTCGTCAAATGACTTTGCGCCGTTGGTATCCGCGGCACCAGAAACTCAACAGAGGTGAACAGCATGAACTTTAACGCCCTGGTCGTCGAGAAAGACGATGACGGCAACACCCGCGCATCGGTACAGCAGGTCGAAGAGTCTCGCCTGCCTGACGGCGATGTCACCGTGTCGGTGGAATACTCCACTCTGAACTACAAGGACGGTCTGTGTCTCGGCCCGGGCGGCGGACTCGTGCGGAACTACCCGCATGTACCGGGCATCGATTTCGCCGGCACGGTCGCGTCTTCCTCCGGCCATCGTTTCAAGACCGGCGACAAGGTCGTGCTGACCGGTTGGCGGGTCGGCGAATCCTGGTGGGGAGGATATGCGCAGAAGGCCCGTGTCAAGGCCGACTGGCTGGTGCCGCTGCCCGACCCACTGACAACCCGTGACGCCATGGCCGTGGGTACCGCCGGTCTGACCGCCATGCTTGCGGTGACGGCGCTCGAGGATCACGGCATGAAACCCGGCCACGGTCCGGTGCTGGTTACCGGTGCCGCCGGCGGTGTGGGTTCGGTGGCTACCGCCATCCTGGCGAAACTGGGTTACGAGGTCGCGGCGGTTACCGGCCGTCCGGAAACCACCGACTACCTCAAGTCACTCGGCGCGAGCCGCATCGTACCGCGGCAGGAGATCAGCGAGACGACAAAGCGCCCTTTGGAGAGCGAGACCTGGGCGGGCTGTGTCGATGCCGTCGGCGGAGCGATGCTGGCCCGCGTGCTGGGACAGATGAAATACGGCGCATCGGTGGCGGCGGTCGGTCTCGCCGGTGGCGCCAATCTCCCGGCCACCGTCATTCCCTTCATCCTGCGCGGCGTCAACCTGCTCGGCATCGACAGCGTAATGCGGCCATTTGATGACCGCCTTGCCGCCTGGAAACGCATCGCCGCCGACCTGCCGCTCGACAAGCTCCATGCGATGAGCAGCGACGCTACCCTTGCCGATCTGCCGCAACTCGGCCGCGACATCCTCAAAGGGCGGGTCAGAGGCCGCGTAATTGTCGATGTCAACGCCTGACCAAATCCTCGGTGTTTGTTCCAATTCACCGACCGGAGTAACATTTCAAATTACCGAAGTATCCAAAATAAGTCGATCCAACCGATAAGAAATCGATCCAACTGATAAAGGAGGTCTTGATATGAAACTCAATATACTTAATTTGCGTTATTCGCTTCTGATTGCTTTGTTCATTTCTGCGCCGATTTTTCTAGGCTCACCCGGCACCGCCAACGCCGACGAGACCTGTATGTCGCCGTACATGGCTAAAATCGTCGGACAGGAGGACTACGTCTATGTCTGGACTCTGGGCCAGGAGGGCATCGGGGACGAACAGGACAAGCTTGTCACCATCGACGTCAATCCCAATTCCGACAAATATGGGAAAGTAGTCGACTCGGTGTCCGTCGGCGGGCGGAACGAGGCGCACCATTCCGGGTTGACCGACGACCGCCACTACCTGTGGGCGGCCGGCCTGGATACCAGCAAGATCTTTGTTTTCGACGTGCACACCGACCCCGCCAAGCCGAAATTGCATAAGGTAATCACCGATTTCGTCGCGAACAGCCAGGGTGTCGTCGGCCCCCATACGACTTACGCGCTCCCGGGGCGTATGATCATCACCGGTTTGTCCAACAACAAGGACCACGGCGGACGCACCGCGTTGGTGGAATACACCAACGAAGGCGAGTACGTCAGCACTTACTGGATGCCGACCGATGACAACCTGAACGGCGCGGCGAAATCCGGGCAGTTCGCCGACGGTTACGGCTACGACATTCGTGCATTACCCCGCCGCAACGTCATGGTGACGTCTTCGTTTACCGGGTGGAACAACTACATGATGAACCTGGGCAAGATGATGGGCGACCCGGAGGCGATGAAGCGGTTCGGTAATACCGTGGTGGTGTGGAACCTGCACACCAGGAAACCAAAAAAGGTGTTGGACGTACCCGGGGCGCCGCTGGAGATACGCTGTGCATGGGGTCCGCAGCACAATTACTGCTTTACTACCACCGCACTGACGTCGAAGATCTGGCTGATTTACGAAGATGAGAAAGGCGAGTGGCAGGGCAAAGCGGTCGCGGATATCGGTGATGCGAGCAAGATTCCGCTGCCCGTCGACATTTCGATTTCGGCGGACGACAACCTGCTGTGGGTCAACACCTGGAACGACGGAACGTCGAGGGTGTTCGACGTGTCCGACCCGCACGCGCCGAAAGAGATCTACACTCAAAGAATCGGCGATCAGGTCAACATGTTGTCGCAGAGCTGGGACGGCAAGCGCGTCTACTTCACCTCGTCACTGCTGAACAACTGGGACAAACGCGAGGGTAAACCCGGCGACGTCCAGTATTTCAAGGCGTTTACCTGGGACGGGAACGAGCTGACTCACAAGTTTTCCATCGATTTCTGGGCGGAGAAACTCGGCTCTCCACATCAGATGCGGTTCGGTGCCTACGCGCTCTATTCGCAGGGGACACCCGTTGAAAAATTGGTCTCGGCAGTGCAGTAACGGATTCTCGCAGCCGCGAGGTGTGTCAAAGGGGCCGGCCGTAACATTGGCGGCCCCCAACTTATTTTGCGTTTTACCCGGGTGGAAGCAATGAACATGCGCAAGGCCGTTTGGTCGCTGGCGGTCTTGATTCTGGCGAGCGCGGCCCAAGCCACCGGCGACCAGCCGGCAATCGATCGAGATATCATCAGAGCGCCGGGGTGGGGTAGACTCGATTTCGATCCGCCCGACCCCGGGACTTACCCACTGCCGCCTCTACGACCGGCTCCCGATGGCGAAGTGCTCTTGGCCGATCAAGCATCCGCCAGTCTGCATTCGTTGTTCGGGGACCGAATCGTACTGCTCAACTTCATGTACAGCTCTTGCCAGGATATCAACGGCTGCCCCCTGGCCACGGCGGTGTTCTATCAGGTCAAAAAACGCCTTTCACAGGAAGGCTGGGGCGACCGGGTGAAACTGATCAGCTTGAGCTTCGACCCGGAGAATGATTCCCCGGAAGTCATGCAACTCTATGCTGCGGGCTTCGACCGGGCGGGCGTACCCTGGGATTTCGTCACAACCGCGGGCCCGCAGCAACTGCAGCCTCTGCTCGACGGCTACGACCAGAGAATTCTTCGGGAAACCGACGAGCAGGGAAACGAGATGTCGACCTTCGCGCATATCCTGCGCGTCTATTTGATCGATGACGAGAGGCGGATACGAAATATATACAGCGTGTCCTATCTGCACGCCGATGTGCTGGTCAACGACGTCAAGACCTTGGCCATGGCCGACCAGGGAACTCAGGTCGCCGACGCGCCGGAAGCCGCGGCGTCGGCCGTGTACAGGCCCGGAGACTACAAAGCCGGCTATGAAAGCGCCGACTATCAAACCCGATCCGTCCGGCTGGACCAACGATCAGGCAAACCCGCGGACTTGATGCGCTTCGCCGAATCGCCGCCGTTGGGATTGCCCCAGGTCTCCGTGCCTCAAGATAATCCGGTCACAAAGGAAAAGGTGGCTTTGGGGCGAAAGCTATTTTTCGATCGCCGATTGTCGTTGAACGACACGTTCTCATGTGCAATGTGTCACGTCCCCGAACAGGGTTTCGCTCACAACGAACTGGCAACCGCCGTCGGCATCGAAGGTCGCACCGTGCGCCGAAACGCCCCGACGATCTACAACGTCGCTTACCTTGAACGCCTGTTTCAAGACGGCCGAGAACACAGCCTGGAGAACCAGGTCTGGGGGCCGCTGCTGGCGAAGAACGAGATGGGGAACCCGTCGGTTGGATCGGTGATCGAGAAGCTCCGGCACATTCCCGACTACGCCGGCCAATTCGAACGGTCGTTCGGGCGCGGACCCAGCATGGAGACTATCGGAATGGCACTGGCCGCCTACGAGCGGACCCTAAACTCGGCGAATTCGTCGTTTGACAGGTGGTACTTCGCAAAAGAAGAAGAGGCGATGGACGACGCCGCGATTCGGGGATTCAAACTTTTCACCGGCAAGGGACGGTGCGTTGCCTGTCACCTCATCGAAACAGACTTTGCGTTGTTTACCGACAACAAGCTGCACAATACCGGCGTGGGTTATTCAGCCTCCATGGGCCTGCCCTCCGCGGCTGGATACAAGGTCCTGATCGCACCGGGTGTGGAAATCGAGGTGGCTCCCAGGTCAGTGCAGGAGACAGAGCGTCGACCCAATGATCTGGGTTTGTACGAGGTTACGCAAAATCCGGGGGATCGCTGGAAGTACCGCACGCCCAGCTTGAGAAACGTCGCCTTGACCGCGCCGTACATGCACGACGGTTCGCTGCTCACTCTTGAAGACGTGGTCGAATTCTACAATCGAGGCGGCATACGGAACGATTTGTTGGACCCGCTCATCCGGCCGCTGGACCTGGTTGATGGAGAGGTCCGGGACCTGGTCGAGTTCCTGCGTTCGCTGACCGGAGACAACGTAGAGACCATCGTGGCCGACGCGTTCGCGGCACCGGTCGGAGACATTAAGCAAGAGGACCCGCATTGGAGTCACGAAAACCAGATCCAATACGAAGCGAACTGACCATATCGGGACGGTCCACTGGCTGTAAACAGTGAATAAGCCGCTGCTAATGTTTTTGTTCATCAGCTTGTGGAGCGCTGGCGCGGTTGCCGTTGAACCCGCTGCTGAAATCCGGGAGTTTCACCTGCCAGACTTGAATGGTGATATGCGATCCTCCGACGAATTTCGGGATCGGGTGATTCTCGTCAATTTCTGGGCAACCTGGTGCGCGCCCTGCCGCCGAGAGATGCCGGCTTTGAACCGCCTGCATCAACGTTTGGCCGGCCGCGGTTTCAGCGTCATCGGGATACACGTGGGCCCCGACGCGGCGTTGGCAGAGTCGTTTTTACAGAAGGTCTTGGTAGCGTTTCCGATCCTGATAGACGAAGAAATGGTCTTGAGCGGTTGGGGCGTCGCGGGATTGCCCACCACCTTCTTGATCGGACCCAACGGCGAGACGCTGGCACGGTATGTCGGGGAAAAGCCCTGGGATTCGGAGCAAATGGTCGCCGAGCTGAAGGCCGCTATCGATACGGTTCATGCACGCTAGGGCGATTCGAAGTTTGGCATGGGCCCTACTTTGGGCCTCGCTGTTCTACTGCTCGGCATCAAAAGCGGTGGTGGGCGGTGACTTCAGTCTGACCGACCAGAATGGCACAGATTTCTCGCTGTCGGACGTGCATGGAAAGGTGATTCTGCTGTTTTTCGGATATCTGTCTTGTCCGGACATCTGCCCGGACACACTGTCCCGGGTTGCCGCGGTGCTCAAAACACTAGATACCAAAGCGTCTTCGGTTCAGGCGGTCTTCATCACCGTGGATCCGGTGCGGGATTCTGCCGAGCGTTTGAAGGACTACCTCGGATTTTTCGACAACCGGATCGTTGGACTAACTGGCAGTGAAAGTGAAATCCTCGAGGTGGCCCGGGGCTATCGCGCGTCCTATCGCCGGATCAACGCCTCCACGGGCCATGGATACACCATGGACCACACGTCTAATATTTACATCATCGATAGCAAAGGCGCAGTCGCTCGTATCGTACCGCCGGGGTTGCCGGTCTCTGAGATCGTCAATTCCGTTCGAACGCTCCTCTCTGAGTCCGACGATCGCAACGACGAATGATGGCGGATGTGATCCGTCTATGTGATTCGCTGTACCAATAACGATCGCGCGGGACAGCTGCAGATGAACGCCCTCAATGTTTGCAATGCTCAAAAAGCAACCATAGTCGCCTGGTGAGAAATGCGGGTTAGGGTCTATACTAATTTGTATCCATGAATACGAGTGCCGAAGACCTGACTACGGATGCCAAATACTCCCGGGTCGCTGCTAAATCAAATTTCAGTCTGTACAGACCGCTGTTCAAGATCTCGGCCGCGATCCTTGAATGCACCAGGGAAATGCAGGCGGAAACCAGCTGGAGGCGTAGATATGATCTGAAGCGGGTCGCCTGGAAATTCGATCGCATGTTCAATGAAAAAAGTACAGCGCTGATAAAGAGAACGGTTGATTCATGGGATCAGGAGCTATCCCTTAGCTCGTGCATAGCCGACGAGCTGGATGCGATGAAAGCGGACGCCGGTGAACACTGGCATAAGGCGATTGACTATGTAAAGGTGCGCATGACGGAACTCGCAGAAGGCGAGAGCAGAAAAAGTTCGACACGCCGCAAACTGGAGCGCAACGGCTGGTGGCTGACGGGACTGGCGGCAGGCATCCTCGTAATTTTCTTGAAGTGGTATTGGCTGGTCGATGTGAACTATCCGTCAGAGACGACGGAGGGCGTATTACAGGGCAGTGCCGCCATGGAAAAGCTGGTTTTTTACGATAACTCACCGGCTGCAAGATTGGACGACGTTGGCTTGATCGAGCGCATCGTCTTGTGGCCTGTCAAGCCGACGGAAGAAGAAATGGAATATGCCTGGGAGTTCATGAGGACCGCAGTGGACGTGTATGATTTCTTGAAGAAAGAAAACAAGATTTGCGGGGCGGAGCTCACGCACAGCTCCGTCAACGGCCACTTCAAGGACGAATTGGCAATTGCCGGGATCGTCGTCGATTACATCAATTCCACCGGCAGGGTCAATAGATCCGAAAGTGGAATCCGGCTCATGGAAAGGGCATTCAAACGGCAACACTATTGCGGCTAGCCCGCATATCGCAGGCTAGGCAGTCGCGGTAAAAAGTGTAATCCGTATGGCCCGCATCAGTCCGGGCTTTCGATTCTGTACTCGTTTGGAATCTGATCAATTCCATCAATGCTGGCTCCCAGGTCTTTCAATAACCCGTCTTTGATGGAGTAAATCCAGCCGTGTACCGTGAGTTTCCGGCCCTTTTCCCAGGCCGCCTGGACGATGTTGGTATGGCAGGTGTTGGCCAGCTGCTGCAGGACATTGAGTTCACACATAAGGTTCACCCGCTGTTCGTCGTCGGTAATATGCTCAAAGTCCGCAGAGTGCCGATAATAAATATCGCGAATGTTGCGTAACCAGTAGTCGATCAGTCCGTATTCCCTGTTCTGCATCGCCGCCGCTACGCCGCCGCATCCATAGTGACCGCATATGATGATGTGCCTCACCTTCAGCACGTCCACGGCGTATTGCAACACGGACTGACAGTTGAGATCGGTGTGCAGCACGATGTTGGCTACGTTGCGGTGCACGAAGAGTTCGCCGGGCAGCAGGTCGACGATCTGGTTGGCGGGGACACGGGAATCCGAGCAACCTATCCACAGGTACTGCGGACTCTGCTGGTTCGATAGCTTCGAGAAAAAATACGGGTCCTTTCGGGAAATGGCTTCCGCCCAGATGCGATTGCTTTCGATCAGTATGTCCAGTTTGTCCGCCATGTCCTCGGGCCAGCACTTTCAACGTAGTTCGCCGACATTATAAACGGCATGCCGTTCCACGTGGGATGAAATCGGCCCGGGACATTAGATTGCCGGGTGTCACTTGAACTCCCCGGCTAGAAATATTGAGAGAACAGCCGGTAGTGAGCGAACAGGGCGTATCCGATGATGATGGACGCGCCAATTTTTCCAGTTGCGATGTTGGCATGCACGAGCAAATATATGATCAGCACCAGGCAACTCATCGGGATATGCCAGTTGATATCCGGCTCGAACGGACCGAAGCTTGCGAATATCACCAGGAAGACGCTCAGCACTTGCGTAATCAGCAGCCATCGAAAATCTGAGCGGTGCTCCGTAACCGGTGTCTTCCATGCCGTCATTGGCAGCAGGCGGGTGAACAGGGTGGACAGGATCAGCAGCACGACCAGGGGGGTAAGAACGAACACCATGTAGCTGGTTTCCAGTGCGTTCCACCTGTACATCAGGTCGTCCCAGTCCTGATAGATTTCAGGGTCGATAAGGGACTCGATTTCCTCGACACGTAGACTTCCGGCAAGCCTTTCCATTCGTTTATCGACCTGCTGTTCCAGTGTGTACTTGTCGAAAAAGTTTTCGACGCTGCCGACGATCCCCTGCTCTGGATCGTATCGCTGAAAACCGAGGAAATGCTGCCTGAACAGCGCATTCGTATCGTCGTAGTAAGTCGCTTTGACGACGGACCAGGGCAGGTTCATAGCCACGAACGTTCCGAGCAGAATAAAAAATGCGGCCAGAACCGGAACGACGCGTTTATTGCGCGCCAGGAAGAATCGATACATCAACCAGAGTGTAATTATCGGATAGGTGAGGGCCAGACCTGGATGAAAGTTAGTTGCCAAACCCCAGAGCAGACCCGCAATTGCCCACTGCCGGATGCTGTTTCCGCCAATAAGCAACAGCACGATTCCGGAAATGACTATGCCTGCGCCGGCCAGTTTGTACCAGGTTATGAAATAGTTGGTCACCATGAACGCACTCGCCGATACCAGCAGCAGGATCAGCATGGGCCGCGTCTTGCCGGCGAAAAAGTAGGCGTGGATTGCAAACAGGGGCAGCAAAACTAGTGCATTCAGCACCGCTCCGAACAGCGTGTAATAGCCGCTGCTGTAGGCGATGTCGGTTCCGAAGGGGCTGGCGATTCCCCTGAACAGAGCATAGATGACGCCGACGACAATGCCGCGGTCCTGGACCTCATAGACGAGTTTGCCGTCCGCGTAATATGCGGAGAACGGTTCATCGTGGTAAATGGCAATGCCGTTGACGTACTGGAATATGGGATCGTGGGCGTAGAAAACGTCATAGGTCAGGTTGCGCAGGTGCAGGTGGTTGAACGTGTGGAGCGGCAAGTCCAGACCCTCGGTCACCAGGGCCGCCAGGCACAGCACGACGACAGCGACCGCAAACAGTTCAAATCTGACCCGCAAAAAGTTTTGCGCCAGTAACCTGAATCCGTGCCTGCGCGAAATCCGGATCAACAGGAACAGGTTGAGTGCCAGAAACGCCGCCAGCAACGTCGAACCGGCATCTTTCGACGACAATATGTGATGCAGCAGCAACACCGCATACAAGGCGATGAAGCAGAGCAGTGACAGCGGAACTAGGAGCGCCAGCAGCCGTTCTTTCTCACCGTTCCCGAAAAACGCGGCATAGGCGAGAAATCCCGGAACGAGGAACATTATCAACAAAAGCAGGGCGAGAATGTAGGCGAAATCGCGATCGTCGCTGAACCCGAGCGGTAAGATCTCTATTTTCTCGATTTGGATGCTGCCCGTGATATCCGGATTTTTGAACGTGCAGTAAAGGTAAAAGGTAAGGTGTTGGTGAAATTTATTATCGAGGGAGAACGATACCGGACCTTTCTGATAGTCGAGATAAGCGTGTTCGAACGTCCTCGGGATCGGAATACCATTTTCCAGCCTCTCGAGTTTTCCGATGTAGGAAATATTGGCGGAGTCCAAGATGGTGATGCGCATCTTTTGGTCTTCGATCCGGCGACCGAACGGGATGCTGAACGAAACCTGCGTTGGCTCGGTGCAATCCAGAGAGACGGTGAAGTGGGAGTCGACCGTCTCAATGCTCATTTCGTCAGGGTGGGAGGTCGTAATATCCAGGTTTTCGAATTCATCGATGACATAAGTATCGTTCGATGCAAATGACATCAACGGGTAGATAATTGCTGAAAGCAGGCAGCACCCAAGTACGCGGACTAACAATTTTATTGTGATACCCACCCTCGATTTCATCAGGTTTGCAGCGCTAGCCGGCGTGTCACTTGTATTACCCAGGGCCTATACAGATAGCAGGCTTGGATTGAAGACCGGCAATGACATTATTATATAGTCTGGTCTTGGTCGTCAGGCCCTCTGTGGTAATGTGCAAGATTGCCTGGTTGTTCATCAGGGGGGGCGCTGCCGGGCCTATGAATCGCGGCGGGGGCGCCGTGTCGGTTTGTTCGAATTCATTGCAGGATCAATTTAATCAACATGTTTCTGAAGATGATCATCAAATGAGCGGGTCCGGGGCAGGCATCCTTTACGTTGACCTCGACGGGACGCTGATACAAAGCGATGTCCTGATCGAATCCGTGTTCTCCCTGCTCAAGTCCAACCCCTTTGCCTTGTTCATGTTTCCGGTCTGGTTCCTGCAGGGGCGGGCCCACTTCAAGCGGGAGGTCGCGCGGCGCGTGGACATCGATGTGGCGAATCTTCCCTGGACGCCGGATTTTCTCGACTATCTGAGGCGGTGCCGCGAAGAAGGCCGCCGGCTCGTTCTGATCACCGCGTCCGACCAGAAATACGCCGACGCCGTGGCGAATCAACTTGGCCTGTTCGACGGTGCCGTTGGCAGCGATGGTATCACCAATCTGTCCGGCAGGCGCAAGGTTGAGCGCATGCTCACTGAGTCCGCGGAGGCGGTTTTCGACTATGCGGGCAATTCCGGCAAGGATCTCGAGATCTGGCCGCGGGCGAAACAAGCGCTTGTGGTCAATGCGCTGCCCCGCGTCCTGGCGAAAGCCAGGGAGAGCTCGAACGTTACGCAGGTGTTCAATCCTCTTGAAAATCTTGCGCAAAAAGTCCTGCGGGCCGCCCGGGCCCATCAATGGCTGAAAAATTTATTGTTGTTCGTGCCCCTGGTTTTCTCTCATCGCATTATGGAAGGGACGCTCTTTCTCCAGGCTATTGCCGGATTTGTGTCCTTCGGGCTATGCGCGTCGGGGGTCTATCTGCTCAACGATTTGTTTGACCTCGAGAACGACCGCCGGCACCCGACGAAACGAAACCGGATCGTGGCGTCCGGTGTCTTGCCGCTGGACCTGGTGGCAGCACTGATTCCGCTCCTGTTGTTCGGTTCCGTGTTGGTGGCCATGTTGCTGCCATCAGGATTCCTGATCGTGCTCACGGTCTATTTCGTAACGACGTTTGCCTATTCCCTGCGCCTCAAACAGATCGTCATTCTGGACGTGTTGCTCCTGTCCGCGCTTTATACCCTCCGGCTACTGGCGGGCGGAGCGGCGACCGGAGTGACCGTATCCTACTGGCTACTCGTATTCTCGCTTTTTTTCTTTCTCAGCCTCGCTATGCTCAAACGATATACCGAACTCAGCACACTCGATGAAGTTGCAGGCCGCGGTTACCAGAGTGGTGACGACCAGCTGTTGAAGCAGTTTGGTACCGCAAGCGGTTACATCGCTGTTTTGGTGCTTGCACTTTACATCAACAGCGATCAGATAAGGATTCAATACGACTGGCCGGAAGCGATCTGGCTGTTGTGCCCTGTAATGCTGTACTGGGTCGCACGGGTGTGGCTCCTTGCGCATCGGGATCAGATGCATGA
>Ga0209567_10000251_pt1 | contig 28996 bp, 29 predicted proteins | sample COG_12_FD_184756 | JGI IMG/M metagenome (GOLD analysis project Ga0209567, IMG submission 184756) | Pelagic marine sediment microbial communities from the LTER site Helgoland, North Sea, for post-phytoplankton bloom and carbon turnover... | ecosystem: Environmental > Aquatic > Marine > Neritic... | reverse complement strand
AGGCAGTAAAAAAATCAAGCTAAAGCCTAAAGAGATAGAAGGTTTTCATTTAGATAACGGACAGATATTTAAAACAGTGTCATACGCCGACATTACCGGCAAAGCCATAAAAATGATGCCTAAAAAATTATGCCTGGAACAGCTTGCCAGCGGAGAAATTGACCTCTATAAATTGTACACTAGAACTACAGGCACTATTTCATATGAACTGGCAGATTATGTAAGGAAAGGTGGCCAGGATCTAATTGATTATATTCAGGATAACTTCCAGCTGCTGATTCAAAAGGACTCAAAAAACCCAAGAAATATTATGCATATTAACCTTTTAAATTTTATTGGTGACAAGCATGATATAAAGGATAATTATGATAACAATTACTACGGTTTAAGAAACCAATTTACAGAAAGCCAAAAAGAAGGAAAACTGGTTAATAAGAAGTTCGCAACCTCCTTTGTAAAAATGATTGATGACTATAACCAGCATTCCTTAACTGGGTTATAGACTTTACATATTATTGATTCTATTTCCAAAGAATATGGATAACAAAATTAATAGCACAACCTTTAAATTGAAAACCCAAATACCCACTAAAATGCTTAAAAAAATTATTAGATACACATTCGTTTTAATTAGCTGTTCCCTGTTCGCTCAATCTGAAGAAACATGGACCTCCACTTTTGATAATGAGGTTAATTGGCAGAATGTTAGTGCGCTGGGAAATTATATAGTGCAAACAAATTCTGGTTTGTTCGGAATTGATAATAACAGCGGGGAGGTGATTTGGAGCGACATAACTTTTAGTCGTTTGAATGAAAATTCATTCACGGAACTTGAAAATTCGCCCTTTGCTAAAATTGAGACAGAAAAAGGATTATTTATAATTAATCTGTTTGACGGTACTAAGGTATTCAACTCTTTTGAGCATGGAATAAAAAAGGTAAAACAGCACTTTGTGCTGTACCAATCTAATGCCATAGTTGTAGCGGGGAAATCTGTATCCGGTGAAGATATGGCAATTTCTATTGATATTGCTACCGGTAAAGTACTCTGGAATAAAGAAGGTAGTTTTGGTAAATTAGTAAATCTAATTGAGCTGAATGAAGATGAACTCTTGGGTATAACATTGCTGAAAAATGTAAAAATAAAATCTAAAACGGGAGATGTTATCTGGAGCATAGATAATTCCAATGAGGCCAAACAGCTAAGTAAAATGGGTGCTTTTGGAAATCTCCTTAAGGATGTAGCCGAGGCAGCTTCTGAAGGGATGGAAATTAAGCTTGATTTTAATATGCACCCATCCGAAAATTATTTTATCATAGGCGCAGAACAAAGAAATGAAAATAAATCCATGAGCTCCAATGGAGATAATACTATTGTAACCTTTACATCTACTTATAGAGCATATGATATTGCGAATGGGGAATTGATTTGGAAAGATCCGATTCAGGTTAAGGGCGAGTTGGGACTTACAGCCTGGATAAACGACAATCTATTGGTTCTGCCGTATGGAAAGCAAAATTCCAGGGTAAATCTATATTCTATGGAAGATGGTTCAGGATTATGGGGTAAAAAAGGAAAAGGCATAAGTATAAAAGGGGGAATTTATGATTACACTCCAACCAGAGACGGAATGCTGGTAATCACCAGTAGAAATGATAAACATTTTTTAAATTATCTCGATACTAAAAATGGACTCTTCACATTTGATAAAACCATCAAGGTTAAAGGCCATGTAGGCTATACGCTTACCACAGATCATGGAATACTATATGCCACTGCTGAAGAAATGAATATAGTTAATACGGCTACCGGAGATCTTTTGTGGGATAAAGACCTAAAAACTCATTATAAATTGGTGAATCAAAAAGGGAACCATTTATACACCTATGATTATAAAGCCGGGGCTGTAATAAGTGTTAATCTCGACAGTGGGTCAATTGATATGGCAGGTTTAGAACCCGTGAAATTTGCTGAAAATGAATCTCCAAATACTTTAGAGTTAAGAGAAAAAGGTTTGCTGTTAAGTTCTGATCAAAATTTTGCGATGTACGATTATAGCGGGGCACTTTTATTTCAAAAATATTATTCATCGCCAAGAGAAGAAGGATGGAAAAGAGCATTATTATTTGCAGGAACGGTCTATGCCGGTTATGTCTCCGCAGTAAGTACAATAGCTTCCGGAGCTTTGCAGGAAGCAGGAGCTCAACAAGGCCTCGATACAGTTGAAGGACAAACATTAGCACAATTAGGAACTGCCTATAATGAAATGGGCAAATCAGCAGGTAGTGCTGCAGGAATGGCTTTTAATGCAGCTAACAAAAGATTTAAGGCCACTAAAGAGGCTAGAGACTATTGCATGGTACTTACAAAAAATGAAAATGGAATTGAACTTTTAAAAATAAATAAAGATACTGGCGAAAGTGAAAGCAGTATTCCTCTTGGAAAAAACAGGAAGCCAAATTATGCCATTGATCTGGTAGAGGGAGAGGTGTTTTTAAAGCATGATTCTAATAGGGTAAAACGGTTTATTTTATAGTTTAATAATATAACTTATTACTCCTACTATTTTTTTAGAAGCAACTTCTTATTATTTAAGTGGCTAAATCAAATATGTCCAAACTCCTATTTGGCATAGTCAATCCTTTAAGCATTTTATACTATATTTATAGAGATTTGTACACTCAACTCTATCAATATAAATGAATCAAACTGCACTTGAAAAAGTAATAAATTCGTTTTTTGAGCAAATCTTCTTTTTACACACCCTTGAAAAAGGACAGATAAATTTTGATTATCTCTCCTTTAACCTTAAAAATAACAACTAGAAAGAATTCATAATTTTAAAATACCACTTATGAACACGCAAACACTTAAAAGAAGGGATTTTGTCAAATCTTTGGGTCTTATCTCAGCTGGAACATATGCAACAGGTCTGGGAGCTTTTAGCCTTGGTTCCTGCCAGCCAACACCAGTCTTCAACAAGAGGGAAGCTGTTTTAAATCTGTTGACATCAACAGGAAAACAGGACTATATTCCAAGCGGTTTTTTCGTTCATTTTGGAGAAGGGTATCAATGGGGTGATGCCGCGGTAGCCAGACATTTGGAATATTTTAAGGCGATTGATATGGATTTTATCAAAATCCAGTATGAAGCGTTGTTTCCGGCTATCGATATTATAAAAAAACCGGGAGACTGGGCCAATATGCCTTTTTATAAGAAAGATTATTATGAAAAACAGCTCTATGTGGTTAAGGAATTGGTAAAACAAGGCAAAAAGTTAGCGCCAGTTATTGCAACTTTCTATTCGCCATTCATGTGCGCCGGTCACAGTGTTACCAGCCAATTGGTTACTGAACATTTAAAACAAGATCCTGAAAGCGTTAAAAAGGGACTTGAAATTATCACAGAAAGCGTAATGATCTTTTTGAAGGAATGTAAAAAATTAGGTGTAGACGGGTTTTTGGCACCAACTCAGGGCAATGAAGCCTTTAGGTTTCAGGATCCGAATATCTTTCTGGACTATATTAAGCCTACGGATATGGTAGTACAGAATGAAATTAATGAAGGCTGTATCTGTAATGTTTTACATATTTGTGATTATGAAGGCCCTTATGACGACATAAGCCCATTTATTGATTATCCTGGTCATATCGTGAATTTGAGTGATATTGTTGCAGGGAAAAGGGTTCCCTTAAAAGAATTATACACGATGTTTGGCGAGCGGCCTATAATGGGCGGCCTGGAGAAAAGAGGGCCTATCTTAACCGGAACTGATGAGGAGATTCAACAACAGGTAACTGCAGTTCTTGAAGAGTCTCCGGAGCGTTTTATCTTAGGCGCTGAATGTGCCTTATTGGGCGAAGTGGACTGGAAGAAAGTACGAACCGCTGTAGATACGGGTCATACTGTTTTAACATACTAATTGCTCTGTTTTAACATACTAATTGCTGATCCTATAAGTGAATTACCTAATAGACAAATACAGTAATTGAATAAATAATAGCTTATCATGTATGAAATATAAAGCAAATACTGAAAGGTATAGTAAAATGAAATATAATCGTTGTGGAAACAGCGGTTTACTGCTCCCGGCAATATCCCTGGGTTTATGGCATAACTTTGGAGGTGTAGACGTCTATGAAAACGGCAGGAATATGGTGCTGAGGGCATTTGATCTTGGGATTACACATTTTGACCTGGCCAATAATTACGGGCCTCCTTATGGCTCTGCAGAAGAAACTTTCGGGAAAATTCTAAAGGCAGACCTGCATTCTTATCGGGATGAAATGGTCATTACTTCAAAAGCCGGTTATGATATGTGGCCCGGACCCTACGGTGAGTGGGGCTCCAGAAAATATTTAATCGCCAGTTGTGACCAAAGTCTGAAAAGAATGGGGCTTGATTATGTAGATATTTTTTATAGCCACAGGCCGGACCCAAACACTCCTTTGGAAGAGACTATGATGGCATTGGATCAGATTGTACGATCCGGAAAAGCGTTGTATGCAGGTATTTCTTCCTACGACCCGAAACAATCGCAGAAAGCAATAGATATTTTAAAAGAACTCGGTACACCATGTCTGGTGCATCAACCGTCTTATAGTATGTTCAACAGATGGGTGGAAGATGGCTTATTGGATGTACTAGGAAAAAATGGCCTAGGCTCCGTAGTATTCAGCCCATTATTTCAAGGGCTGTTGACGAATAAGTATCTCAATGGTATTCCAGAAGGATCGCGCGCTTCAAAAGCAGATAGTTATTTGCAATCTTCAGACATCACTCCTGATAAGATTGCTAAGGTAAAAAGACTGAATGAAATTGCAGAATCAAGAGGTCAAAAAATGGCCCAATTGGCACTTTCCTGGGTCTTAAGGGATAAAAGAGTAACCTCAGTAATTATAGGAGCAAGCAAAGTGTCACAGATTGAAGATGCTATTGGAATTCTTGATAAATTGGAATTTACAGCTGAGGAATTACAAACAATAGAAGAAATATTACAGAATTAAATTCGATTTACAACTTTTTAAATTCGAAAGTGTGTAAGAATCCCAATGTTACGGTATTCCAGGTTCTATTTTCTAATTGTATTCCGGTATAGGAAAGATTTATTTCAGTCAAAGGCCCCATTAAGTAGCCTATTATAGGTCTGTAATAAATTCCGCCATCGTTACCTTTATTCAATCCAAGGCCATAACCGCCATCAATACCAAAGGAGAACGAATTGGAAGGCCATATTCTTACTGATGCAGCAAGCGGAACAAATTGGACATCAGTTAGTCCTGAAACAATAACATCCGATTGAAAAGATTCCTTAAATCCGTAAATAAGTCCTGTGCTTATCCCCAGGTCAACTACTTCTCCCAGTGCCCATATGTACCCCAGATCTAAACCTGCCACAAGGCTAATTTCATCATTAAAATCATTAATAGGCAAACCTGCATGTATTCCTACCTTTAATCCTTCTTGTGCATACAATCCCATTCCTAAAAATGCGAAAGCTATTGCCAAAATTGTATTTTTCATTTGAAATGACTTTTCATTATACAACGCCAAATCTAGTACCTTCTTAAAAGCAGCTGTCATTTTTGTTGCCAAACAGACTTATATGGTTGTGAAAATCAAATAATATTTCTTTTAGTTCAGCCCAATTGCCCTAATTGAAATTAATAACCAGTTAAATAATACTAACTCCAATGATTTATATATAAAAAATACTTGTAACACTTTTGATTTGATATATGCAGAATTAAAAAAAATAGCATATTTTCAAGGATTATTAAGAACTGAATTTTTTATATCCAGCTTTTCGCTAATTTAAAATTTATTAAACTGTTTGTTCGGAATGCACGAATTATGAAATAGATAGCTTACTTTTTAATAATCACCTAAATTTGTAGACTAAGACCAAAAACTTAATTTCCGAATAAACCACCAGCAAATATGAGAATAGGTATATTAAAAGAAACTCAAAAAGGCGAAAAACGTGTTTCAATCTCTCCCGTGATTGCAAAAAAATTAACTGATAAGGGTTTCGAATTAATTGTGGAAGAAGATGCAGGTGCCTATTCTGCTTATAAAAACTCAGACTACAAAGAAGCTGGAGCAAGAGTAGAAAAACGAGGTGTCGTTTTTAAAGAAGCCCAAGTACTTATAAAGATAAACCCATTTAATGAAGATGATTTAAAATTGGTAAACAAGGGCCAGATTTTGATAGGTCAGTTGTTTCATAAATCCTACCCCGAATTGATTCAGAAAATTGCAGAGCAGGGCGCATCTGCCTTTTCAATGGACGCTATGCCCCGCATTTCCAGAGCACAGGACATGGATGTATTAAGTTCACAAAGTAATTTGGCGGGTTACAAATCTGTTATTTTAGGGGCCTATGAAATGAAAAAAATATTCCCCTTAATGATGACTGCGGCCGGGACTATTAAACCGGCCAGGGTTTTGATATATGGCGTGGGGGTTGCCGGGTTACAGGCTATAGCAACGGCTAAACGTTTAGGTGCTATGGTTAAGGCTACTGATATTAGATTAGAAACCAAAGAGCAGGTAGAATCCTTGGGTGCAAAATTTATTTTGGTAGAAGGGGCCAATGGGGAATCTGAAAGTGGTTACGCCAAAGAAGCGTCAGAAGATTATATCCAAAGACAAAAAGAAGCGGTCAACAAGTCGCTTTATAAAGCAGATTTAGTAATTACAACTGCCGGTATCCCGGGTAAAAAATCTCCAATTTTGATCACTGAAGAGCAAGTTCTAAATATGAAAAACGGTGCGGTAATTATAGATTTGGCGGCCGCTCAGGGAGGAAATTGTGAAATAAGTAAGTTGAATAAGACAGTGGTGAGAAATGGTGTAAAGGTAATTGGTACCAGTATCGCTCCGGAAAGTGTTTCTACTAACGCTAGCGAATTGTATGCTAAAAACACTTACAATTTTATTAAGCATCTTACAGAAGAGACTAAATTAAAATGGGATCTGGAAGAACAAATTACCGATGAAACATTGATAGTTCATAACGGAGTTATTCGAAAATATTAAAATAAAAAAAATGAATGAATGGATAGTATTTATTAGTAATAACCTTGAAATTACTTACATCATCATCCTTTCGATTTTTGTAGGTGTGGAAGTGATCAAAAACATCCCGGCTGTTTTACATACGCCATTGATGTCAGGTGCAAATGCCTTAAGTGGTGTGGTAGTTGTAGGGGCAATAATGGTGATGTTGAATTCAGACCCACAAAATTATTTTGCCTTAACCCTTGGATTTATTGCAGTGGTATTAGGAATCTTAAATGTTGTCGGGGGATTCGCCGTTACTGGCAGAATGCTTAAAATGTTTAAAAAGAAAAGTTAATGAGTATTTCATTGAGTCTTATCTACCTGGTATCTATAATAGCTTTTATTATTGGATTAAAAAAACTGGGACATCCTGCAACAGCCAAAAATGGAAATATAATTGCTGCCTCAGGAATGGGCCTTGCCATCGCAGGAACTATTTTTATCCACGATTTACAGGTTCCAAGATCTATATATATTCTTATTGGACTGGCAATACTAATAGGGTCAATAATTGGCGGCTTAATGGCCATCAAAGTCAAGATGACCAAGATGCCCGAATTGGTTTCCTTGTTTAATGGTTTTGGGGGAGCAAGTGCAGCTTTAATTGGGCTAGTAGAATTCAGCAAAGATGGAGGGGATAAGATGATAACCACCACTATAGTCTCCGGAATTATTATAGGTGCAATTACTTTTTCCGGAAGTATGATAGCCTGGGGAAAATTAAACGGGTCTATAAAAAGTGTGATAAAGATTCCCTACTACAATACAGCAAACAATCTATTTTTAGTTGGGATTGTGGCATTTGCTTTCTTTATGGTAACTGCCGGTGCTAACAACGAGGTTTTGGCATTTGCTTTATTAGCTGCCGGGTTAATTTACGGAATCTTATTTGTACTTCCCATTGGTGGCGCAGATATGCCTGTGGTAATATCATTATTGAATTCATTAACAGGTATTGCGGCAGCCATTACGGGAGTTTTATTATCTAATATGGTTATGTTGATAGGGGGTATCCTTGTCGGTTCAGCAGGTATTATCCTGACAATTGCCATGTGCAAAGGAATGAATAGAACCTTAGGCGCTGTTATTTTTGGAACTTTTAGCGCAACAGACTCAATAGCCGGAACAAACAAAACATTAGGGACCATAAAAAAAACAAACCCCAGTGACTCGGCAATAATGCTAAATTATGCTACCAACGTTATTATAGTTCCGGGTTACGGTCTGGCCGTGGCACAGGCACAACATATTATTCATGAATTGGAAGAATTACTTACAAAGAAAGGAGTTGACGTTAAATATGCCATTCATCCTGTAGCCGGTCGTATGCCTGGACACATGAATGTATTACTGGCTGAAAGCAATGTGGATTATTCCCTGTTGTTAGAAATGGATGATATTAATGCTCAATTTAAGAATACCGACGTTGTTCTGGTAGTTGGGGCCAATGATGTGGTAAATCCGGCTGCACATAACGATCCGTCAAGTCCTATATATGGAATGCCTATACTGGAAGTTGAAAATGCGAAGCATATCATCGTTAATAAACGAACGATGAATGCAGGATATGCGGGAATAGAAAATGAACTGTTCTACAATGATAAAACAGTTATGCTTTTTGGAGATGCAAAAGCAGCATTGACCAGTTTGGTTAGTGAATTGAAGAATATGTAATGACCTGACCTTTTTCCCATTCAACGTATTATTTAAAATTCGTTATAGGGAACAAAAGCAAAATTCAAACGCTTCAATCACTACCAACAGCCCCTTTTTTATCATAAAAAATTAATCATAAGACAATCCGTGTCCATAAGGATATAGAGGGTTTTTAGAATCATAAGGAACATCTTCCATTTGGTTTTCTACGGCTTCCATAGAAGAGGGTATTTCCAGTGGGAGTTTACCGGTAGGTTTAAATTTTCCAAAAATCAATTCCAGAATAATTTCGTCCTCGCATTCAAAATCTGCTATTACTGCCTTACTTGCTTCATTTATATCAGGGACCACAGGTGGCCTTTCCATTTCTAAAATGGTTACTGTTGGTTTTGAATTGGTAAGCTCCAATATTTGACTTTTTTCCTTTTCCTCGAAATCCAGCCGACCTTGATGTATAAATCGCTCTAAAAAGCTATCTCCGGTTGGAGGGGAGAAAGGTGTTGCCAACTTTTGGACAATAATATCCGCATCAGCTATATCAGTAACTATTTGAGGGAATTTATCCGCTAAACCTTCTCCCATTCCTTCAATGTATATTTTTTTATCCTTGTGCAACGGGAGTGTACTATTTTCGTTTTTAAGGAGTACCAATGCCTTACGTTGAGCAACCTTACCTTTTTCAACAAAAGCAGAGTTACCAACAAGCTCCAAATTTTCCTCATCCACATATGGATTGTCAAAGAGACCCAGGCGAAATTTATCCCTAAGAATTCTTCTTAAAGATATGTTTATCCTTTCCTCGGAAATATCGCCATCTTCCAGGAGCTGTAATGCCAGGTCTGTTCTCGATTCCCCACCAAGCATATCACAGCCGGCATCCAAAATTTTCTTTACCCGTTCTTTTTCGCTCAAATGTTCAACACCCCATGCCGAGGCATCCTTTACGCGCATATCTGTTACAATTGCCCAATCTGTACAAACCACACCGTCAAAACCCATCGAATCTCTTAGCAATCCGGTAATAATTTCTTTATTATAAGAAAAACCTACATCTTCACTTGTTTGCCCTACAGGAATACCATAGTACGGCATTATTTGCGCGGTATTAGCCTCAAAAGCGCCTTCTGTGAAGGGAATCAAATGATATTCAAAATTATTTCCAGGATAGGCTTGATCTTTACCAGAGGCAAAATGGGCATCGAGGCCATTTGCCTGTGGGCCACCTCCTGAAAAGTGTTTGGTCATACATGCCACACTTCTATTACCCAGGCTATCTCCTTGAAAACCTAAAACGTAAGCTTTAGTAAGCACAGCACTTAAATAGGCATCCTCACCAAATGTACCGTTATTTCTTGCCCATCTGGGTTCAGTAGCTAAATCGGCCATAGGATGTAGTGCTAATCTAAGGCCTAAAGCCACATATTCCTGGCGGGCAATATCTCCAAATTCTCGCACAAGGTTAGAATCCCGGGTGGCTCCCATCCCTAACTGGGAAGGCCATCTGGAAAAGAATTGTGTCCCAACACTTGTTCCAACATTAAATCCTTTACCATGTCTTGGATCTGTGGCAATAGTAACTGGAATACCTAATCGGGTCCTCTCCGCCATTTTTTGCAAATTATTGTTCCACCTTGCTGTTGCCAGGGCCGTTGGTGTTTCCATAATATTAAAATGGTTCATCTTCTTTTTTGCGATCATTGCGGATGCCGTTTCTAACATTATGGAAAAAGGATTACCCAAAGATGGAATTTCACTAGGTTCACCATCTTCTTCCATCATCAACATATGAATGAACAAAAGGCCTGCTTTTTCTTCCTGGTTCATTAAGGAGATTAAATCGGTTATCCTAAGTTCTATATCTGCCCGGTTATCTTCATAAGTATCCAATTTTCCATTTTTGTTTAGATCCCGGAATTGGAGCCCGTTATAGGTCAGGGTAGGAGCTTCTTCTCCTAATAGTTCTAAGTTGGCAGAAGATTCCCTATGCCACTTAATAGTAAATACCAGATAAATAAGTAGTAATAAAACAAAAAGACTTCCTACAACTATACCTGAAATTTTTAAGAACTTTTTCATCGTTTTTCTATTTAAATATTCATTCTTGTTTTTTATAACTCCAAACAGCCAATCCGTTCATAATAAAGGCGTAGACTAAGGTCTTTGCAAATTGAGGCAGTATATCCGTAAAAGAAGAACCTTTAAGCATCACCATGCGCATAACTTCAACAAAATATTTGATAGGATTGAACTCTGTAATTGCCTGAGCCCATTTTGGCATACTCTCTATCGGGGTAAATAACCCACTCATTAAAATAAAAATAACCATAAAAAACCAGGCGATAAACATAGCCTGTTGCTGGGTATCTGTAAAATTGGAAATAAATAATCCTATGCCTAAAACAACAAAAATATAAACGGATGTATACGCGTACATTAAGGCCAGACTGCCCACAATGGGGATATCAAAAATTAGTTTGGCAATAATAAGGCCGATAGTTAACAGTCCCATACCAATGATCCAAAAGGGAAACAATTTTCCAATAATAAACTCCCTTTTTAGTATTGGAGTAACATTAATTTGCTCGAGCGTACCAATTTCTTTTTCACGTACGATATTCATTCCTGACAGGAACAGCGTAATCATAGTAACAAGCAATACCAATATGCCGGGTACCATAAAAGTTTTATAATTCAAGGTTTCGTTATACCAAAAAGAAGGTATTGTTGTGATCTGGACTGGTTTTACCGAATTATCTGAAACCTGCATCAATTCAGTTCTTAGATTCTTATTAAAACTCTGTATAATCTGGCTTACATATACACTTTCTACACCAGCCGTTGCACCATCTATTGCATTTATGGTAAGGCCTAATATGTTCTGTTTTTCCTTTATCAAATCCCTTTCGAAATAGGGTGGTATTTCCAAAACTACATCCACATCACCATTTAACATTGCAGAATTAGCCTTTTTCCCAGATGCATAGTCTGTCAGAACATTAAAATAGGTAGATGCATTAAATTTTTCAAGCAGTGCACGGGAAGTTGGTGTGCGATCATTATCCAGATAAGCAAATTTGATGTTCTTAATTTCAAAAGTTGCGGCATTTGCCAAAATCAGGAGTTGAACCATGGGCATAACAAAAATTATAGGAAGCATTCCTTTATTTCTAAAGATCTGCTTAAACTCCTTTTGTATGATGAATCCTATAGTCTTCATTACTCTAACCGGATTTTATATTTCTTAACACTCAACCCAATAAAAAACACAGTCATCCCTAATAATATCAGGGTTTCCTTCCAAATAAACCAAAGCCCGACACCTTTAAGCATAATCCCTTTTATGATGATGATAAACCATTTAGCAGGTACTATATTGCTGATAATTTGTAGGATAACCGGCATACTGGATATGGGAAAAATAAACCCGGATAACAAGATTACAGGGAGCATGAGCCCCATTAAACTAATCATCATGGCCGTTTGTTGTGTTTGGGCAATTGAAGAGATTAAAATTCCCAGGGCTAAGGCCGTTACAATAAATAAAATACTTTCCAGACCTAATAAAAACAAACTTCCTTCGACAGGCATTTTAAAAATAAAAATGCTTAATACAACAATAACAATAGCGTTGATAACCGAAAGAAAAATATAGGGTACCACTTTGCCAACAATAACCTGGAAGGGCTTTAAAGGTGAAACCAATAATATTTCCATGGTGCCTAATTCCTTTTCCCTGGTGATGGAAATCGAGGTCATCATGGCCGAAACAAGCATTAAAATAATAGTCATAACGCCAGGTACAAACATAAAAACGCCTTTTAATTCCGGGTTATAAACCATTCGGGTTTGAGCTACTATTTGATACGGGAATTCAGTTGATTTGTTTTGAGTGCTCTGATATTTTTGGAGAATTGCAGTCACATAATTAAAAATGGTATTAGCCGTATTAGGATCTGTCGCATCTGTGATTATCTGCACATACGCCTTACCTTCTTTGATTAACTTCTGACTGAAATCTTTTTCGATATTTAGAACAGCCTTAACTTTTCCTTGTTTAAAAACGGTTTCTATATCAGCTTCTCTCTCAATAAACTGATCAATACTAAAGTATTCTGATGCCGAAATACTATTAATTATTTCTTCTGTTGTCGCATCTTTGGAATGGTCAAGAACAGCAATGTCTACGTTGTTTATTTCATTGGTAATAGCAAAACCAAAAAGCAATATTTGAGCAACAGGCATTCCGAACAGAATAAACAGCGATCGCTTATCCCTAAAAATGTGATAAAACTCCTTAATGACGAATCCTCTAAATTGTTTCATATCATATTCTGTCTTATCCTCTTGCCAATTTTAAAAACACATCGTTCATTGTTTCAGCTTTGTATTGTTCTTTCATCTTTTTAGGCGTGTCCAAGGCTTCAATCTTTCCATTTACCATAATGGAAACCCTATCGCAGTACTCGGCTTCGTCCATATAATGCGTAGTCACAAAAATGGTCGTGCCTTTGCTGGCCGATTTGTAGATCATTTCCCAAAACTGCCTTCTGGTTATGGGATCTACTCCACCCGTTGGTTCATCTAAAAACACGATTTTGGGTTCATGTAATAGGGATACGGAAAATGATATTTTTTGTTTCCAACCCAATGGTAGTGAACCTACTAATTTATCAGTTAGATCTTGTAATCCTAATTCTTGAACGAGTTCACTTGTCTTTTCTTTGATTCTTGCCCTGGTAAGTCCATAAATACCCCCGAAAAAGGTAATATTTTCCCTAACCGTTAAGTCGTCATATAAGGCAAACTTCTGACTCATATAGCCAATATTTTTCTTAATGTCTTCGGCCTGTGATGCCACATCAAAACCGGCAACTTTTGCCTCTCCTGCTGTTGGTTTGGAAATTCCAATCAACATCTTCATAGCAGTCGTTTTGCCCGCGCCATTGGCTCCAAGAAAACCGAATATTTCACCTTTTTTTACATCAAATGTAATGGCACTTACCGCTGTAAAATCACCAAACATTTTGGTCAACCCTTTAACTTCTATAACCTTATTATCTTCCATTATTTGGCTAATTCCATAAATGCATCCTCTATGGTTGGTTCTGTGATTTCTACTGTAATATTGGACAATAATTTTTTCGCTAAATAACGCTTCAAATGGTCCGGATTAAAGGCGGTTCTTTTATCTGTATAATGAACAAATTCACCAAATGGATAAACGCTATGGCTATGTTCGAAAGCCTTTAAGCTTTGAATTAATTGATACATATTATCCGCGCTCACGTTATAAATTGATTTTGGATAATGTTTTATAATGGCTTCGGGTGTATCTATTTGCAGAATAATCCCATCCTGTATTAATGCTATTCGATCACACAATGCCGCTTCATCCATATAAGGTGTGGATACTAAAATTGTAATCCCTTTTTGTTGTAAGCGTTTTATCATTTCCCAGAATTCCTTTCTGGACACCGGATCTACGCCAGTGGTTGGCTCATCTAAAAAAAGTACTGTTGGTTTATGAATGAGTGCACAGCACAAAGCCAATTTTTGTTTCATTCCCCCGGAAAGTTTGCCAGCTCTTCGATTCTTAAAGGGTTCAATCTGCACATAAATATCCTCTATTAACTCGTAGTTTTCCTCTATGGTTGTCCCAAAAATTGTGGCGAAAAACTTCAGATTCTCTTCAACCGTTAAATCCTGATATAAAGAGAATTTCCCAGGCATATAACCCACACTCTCTCTTATGATTTTATAATCCTTTACAAGGTCCAAACCGGCAACGGTGCCTTTCCCTTCATCGGCAAATAAAAGTGTAGTCAATACCCTGAATAAGGTAGTTTTGCCTGCTCCATCCGGACCAATTAAACCAAAGAGCTCACCTTCTTTTACATCAAATGAGATGTTGTTTAAGGCTTTAAGACTTTTATAGGATTTTGATATGGCATCAACAACAATACTCATTAGTTGCTTTTAGTATTTATCCATAATTCTGCAGGCATTCCAATTTTTAATCTTCCATCGTTTACTACTTCTACCTTTACAGCATATACAAGTGCTACCCGTTCTTCTTTAGTCTGGATGATTTTTGGTGTAAATTCCGCTTCCGAAGCTATCCAGCTAATGATTCCTTTAAAAGATTTCATAGCCTCTGCATCATCAATTTTTATCGTAACTTCTTGTCCGATCATAAATCCGGCCAATTGGGGCTCACTTATATAGACCCGTAATTTCATGATACTCAAATCGGCTATTTTGTAAAGCGGTTTTCCAAAAGCCGTGATCTCATTAGACTCCGCATATTTAGTTAAAACGGTTCCACTGACAGGATTAATTATTTTGCTTTTTTCAATCTGATCATCAATTTGCTTTAGTTGCACATCAATACTTTTCAGTTCGTTCACCAAAGGAGCGTTCTGGATTTCAATACTGATTATTTGCTGTTTAATTACATCTATTTCACCATTAATATCATCTAATTGCTTTTGTGTTCCCGCATTATCAGCAACAAGATTTTCAGCGCGTTCTTTATTCGCGTTCGCAGTTTTTAATTTTGCATTTAAAACTGCAATTTGAGATAGCACACCTCTTGATTTAGAGGAAACTACAGCTTTGGAAATCTCCAATTGCTCCTGTTTTAAGGCTAGTGGAATGGTATCAATAAAACCCAAAAAATCCCCTTTATTAAGAAGGTCTCCTTCTTTTACATTAAACCGCATTAATTTTCCGCTATTTTCGGCAGAAATTGTGATTTCCGTGGCTTCAAAATTACCGTAACCATCCGCCTTCCCATTGTCACCAATGCATGATAAAATACTTAATGAAAGCGTGACTAATCCTAAAATATACACTGATTTATTTTTCATTTTTGTCCTTGAATTATATTATAGTTTGCTTTTGCAAGTTCTAATTGAATTTTATGCGTGATTAATGTATTTTCGTCCGTGTATAGATTGGTAAGTTCAGTGATATAAGCCGAAGATGTAATTACTCCGTTTCTCAGTTGTGAATCTGCCGCATTAAGTACTTCTTTTCTCAACTTAATGATCTCTATATCTGAAGTAATAAATCCTGAAATCTTTTCAATTTCAGATTGTTCTTGCTGGAGCTCAATATTGGTGTTCAGATTAAATGTATTAGTTTCGGTATCTATGATGTCTTTATTAATGGACAATGATTCTCGTTGCTTTTTAGTGGCATTCCAGTCGAATACATTCCAATTTAATTTTAATCCAACCACATAAAAAGTCTTAAACGCATTCTCCAAAGGGTTTAATCCCGGATTCCCATAACCTCCATCTGCAAAACCATAAATTTTAGGCAAATTTTGCCCGGAGAGTAATTGATCTGTAGTTTCTAACTGTTCTTTCTTAAGTTGAAATAACTCCAACTCCGGACGATAAAGTTCAGCATTCAAGTCGGTTGTTATTTTAGGGTTCTTCAAGAGGGTAGAGGAATTAATTTCCTTACCAATTAGAGATGCTAAGGTTTGAAGCAAACTAGCCCTGTTCAAATCCAATTCTATAAAACCCTGATTTATTTTTAGTAGCTCTACTTCCAGCACCTTGTCTGAGGATGGCATTAGCGTACCATTCTTAATACCGGATTGCACTTCTTTCAGCTTTGCTTCAAGTTGTTCCCTATTTGCCTCTAACAGAGCCCTATTTTCCTGTAGCAATAGGATGGAAAAATACAGCTGATTAAGCTGCTTTTTTAATTGATATAAATTAACCTCAACCTGCTTTTGTTTTGTCCTTAAACTGGCCGTTTCGGCATTAATGGAGGTATTAATTAATCCGCCCCCATAAATTAACTGATTAACTGTTAGTGTGGTGCGGTATTGATCTTTATTAGGCGGTACAATCCCTGTATTAGGTAGTGGAACTTCAATTACTTCAGACTGGTAGGTTGCCTGTGCGTTCAAAATTAATTTTGGAAGTCTTTCGGTCTCAATAGCTTCTATATCTATTGCGTTTTGTTTTTCAAATAGTTCAGATTGCTGTGCTAAAGGATAGTTAGTGTCTACCAATTTATAACAATCATTTAAAGTCAGTTGTTCCTGTGCAAAAACACCCAACGACATTAGTGCTATCAGATAGTTACTTAATTGCCTCATGTACTAAGCTTTTATGGAGTTTATGATGAAGTCGGCGACTTCTGTTTTTCTATCTTCTACAAGTTGCTTAAAAGCATTGTCATCAATATTTACAAAGGCTTTTATTAATGGGGAAGCCACAAATGGAAAAATATTTAAGGCCATAATATTTATGAATAGCTGTTCTCCTCTTATAGGCTTGAGTATTCCTTTTTGGATTTCATCAGTAATTTGTTTTTTAAATTTTTCAATATTGGGAAACCCCTTGTTGTCTTTCATTTTTAAGACAAAATCGGGATTCCTATTGAGTTCCTGAATAATAAAAGTGGGCAGATAGGGGTGTTTGCTGATAAATGAAATATAATTTGTCGTAAAGTTTCTAATCTTTTCTTCAACAGAGGAATCATCATTTAGAATGGCGTTTAGCTGAGGCGCCAAGAGAGCGAAGGCATTATTAAAGACCGCTTCAAAAAGCATTTGCTTACTCCTGTAATAGTAGTGAAGCATTGCTTTGTTAATCCTGGCTTCATCTGCTATTTCCTGCATCCTGGCACCATCCATGCCTTTATTTTGAAACACTCTTTTAGCCGCATCTAATATGATATGCTCCGTATTAGTATCTTTTGTTTTTGCCATCATCAACTATTTAGTTTAACCATATGGTTAACAAATATATAAAAAAGATCAACGTTGCATTCTAATTACCTTAAAATTTGTTTTTATAATTTTACACTCTGTAAAGTCAACCACAACCTCATAATATCCATAAATTAATTTAAGAATGAGAAAACAGTTTGGCGCAAGAGCTTCAAAAGCCGATTTACAAAAATACGCGTCCTCTAAACATTGGTACGGATCAAAATTTGAGAATTTGGAAGAAACCAAAATGGAAATTAATTTTCAGACTTTGCCCAAATTACTTTATAAACAGTTTTGTGAGAAAAAGGGGAGGGAGCCGTTGACCAAATTGCCTGTCACCCCCTTTGATAAAAATGCTTTTTTAAACTCCTCCATACATTCCAAATTTATTTGGTACGGACATTCGACCATCTTAATGAGAGTCAATGGTCGCACTTTACTCATAGATCCAATGTTAGGTCCGAATGCCGCGCCTATTGCCCCATTTCCGGTTAAACGCTTTAGTGATAACGCCCTGGATTTTATTGATCGTTTTCCTGAAATTGATCTGCTGTTGCTTTCGCATGACCATTATGATCATTTGGATTTAGCGAGTATTCAAAAGCTTCAACCAAAGGTTAAACACTATTTTGTAGCTCTTGGGGTTGCACGTCATTTAATAAAATGGGGCATTCCCGAAAAGGATATTACAGAATTTGATTGGTGGGCCAATCAACGTTTTGAAGACATCAATATAACATTTACCCCTACGAGACACTTTTCGGGGAGGGGGCTCACAGACCGGGCAAAATCCCTTTGGGGAGGTTGGGCTTTCAAAACCACATCAGAAAACATCTGGTTTAGCGGGGATAGCGGTTATGGTACTCATTTTAAAGATATCGGAGAAGAATTAGGGCCTTTTGATTTCGGTTTTATGGAATGCGGACAGTACAATGAAAACTGGCGTCAGATACATATGTTTCCCGAAGAAAGTGTAAAGGCGGCTCTTGTTGCCGGGGTCGCCAACATTATGCCGGTGCATTGGGGCGGTTTTGCACTGGCCCAGCATTCCTGGAAAGACCCGGTTGATCGGTTTGTAAAGGAAGCAGAGCGACAAAATATTACAGTGAGCCACCCCGCCCTGGGAGCTATGCATTCGTATCAAGAAGACATAAGTCATAGATGGTGGGATGACTTACGTTAATCTTTTGCGTTTTATTCGGTAACTTAGTTGGGCATAAATGTGATCAGTATGGCCTACGATGAATATTTAGCAGATAGAATAAGCCAAATACTTAAGAATCTTGGTGTCAATTTCACATCAAAAAAAATGATGGGTGGGCTTCTATTCTCTGTTGATGATAAAATGCTTTGTGGGATTCATATCGATAAGAAATATGGGGATAGCCTATTAATGGCAAGAATAGGGGAGGAGGCCTATGATCGCGAGATAGGGAAAGAGGTTTGCCTGCCAATGGACTTCACTGGAAGACCCATGAAAGGCTATATTTATGTGACTCCTGATGGTTGGGACCTGGATAAGGATTTAGAGTATTGGTTAAAGCTTACGTTAGATTTTAATCCTTTTGCAAAGGCAAGCAGAATAAAAACAAAGAAATAGCTCTGGTCATTATTATCTTTTTTGTCCGATGATTTAACTATTTGAATAAAATCCTTCAGGAACTACTTCCAAAAAGCTAATATTGCTTTCTATTGCAAAGCATATGGAGTCCAAACGAAATGTACCATTAATTATAAGCGCTTTCTTCGCTATTTATGTGATCTGGGGTTCTACATATCTGCTTAACAAGATTGCGGTGGCAGAATTACCACCTTTTATGCTGGCAGGCGTGCGTTTTACCACAGCCGGACTCCTCATTTTTGGGATTGCAGCCCTTTTGGGGGAAAGCCTTAGAATTACCAAAAAACAGTTGGCAAATAGTTTTCTGGCCGGCTTCCTTTTCCTGAGTTTTGGGAATGGGGTAGTGGTGTGGGCCCTGAAATATGTAGATAGTAACTTTGCGGCTTTAGAGATTTCTGCCCAACCCCTGATAGTCCTTTTGATGATGTGGGTTCTGCAGGGGAAGAAAATACAATCTACTTCCTTAGTAGGAATTTTTCTGGGGATCATTGGAATGTTTCTGCTTATCAATCAGAAAGCAGTACTCCAGCAGGAAAATGCTTTTTTGGGCATCTGTTTGATCTTTTCGGCCATGTTGGCCTGGGCCTATGGCAGCCTTTTTGTGAGCGGGGCCGATTTCCCAAAGAACTTTTTTGTGAATACCGGGTACCAGATGTTCACCGGAGGAATTATGCTGGGTCTCATGAGCCTGGCTTTTGGAGAAGCCTGGAGCCTGCCAAATACCTGGAGCGCTGAAACCAACTGGTCTATGCTATTACTCATCATTTTTGGTAGTATAGTGGCCTTTACTTCCTTTAATTACCTGCTTAAAACTGTTTCACCGGAAAAGGTGGCCACCAATACCTATGTGAACCCCATTGTTGCCATGTTCCTGGGAAGCTACTTTCTTAATGAACCTATTACTATGCAATCAATTGCTGCAGCCATTGTATTGCTCACGGGTGTTTACTTTATAAATACCAGAAAAAAAATAATGCTTTTAACAAGGTTCAAAAAATAGCAATTAAGTCTTCCGAAAAACCTAAGAAAAAAATAAGGGATTTTGGATAAAAAGTAAATTGCTTCGTCTTTCAATACTTTTATTGTTTTTCCTGCGGAGCTAAATTCCCGGTTAAGAATAAATCCTTTGTTATATCAATCTACTGTGGCACAAAAGTACTTTTGTTCTGAGCATAGTAAACAGGTTTATCCGGATTAATATTGACGTTTTTACGTTATTACGCTATATATTTCTTTCCGAAATCATACATTTAAAATGCAATAGATTTTAATTGCTTCGTCTCTATAAGTGAGGAGCTTTTTTAATAGCGCTCTTGTATGGCTAAAAGCACGGAAAATAATACGAACCTGAAACAATTTTTTAATGCGGAGTATCATGCACTTAAAAACTATGTGAGGTCAAGAATAGATGATACCGCAGACAGGGATGCAGAAGATATCCTTCAGGATGTAGCGCTAAATCTATTTTCCAGGGAAGATCACCTGACTCCGATAAATAATATCGCAGGTTTTGTATACCGTTCCATACGAAATAAGATCATAGACACCATGCGAACAAAAAAGGTAAGACTGGATTTAGATGAAACCTTGGAAGGTAATATAGCCGAATTAGCTGAATTGTTTTACGGGGATTCTTTATTTGTAGATGACGACGAATTAAAAAAGCAATTAAAAGAAGCCATCCACGGCTTAAAACCAAATTATAAGGAGGTTATACTCGCTATCGATTTTGAGAATCTTAGTTATAGCCAATTGTCATCCGAGACGGGGATTCCGCAAGGAACACTAATGTCCAGGCGGCACAGAGCACTCTCCTTATTATATAAAGAACTTGAAAAAAAAAGAACAACAATTAAATAAAAAAGAAATGACAAATTCACACACACAAAGGAAAAAAATAAAAAAAGTAGTCACTGTGATATTTTGGGTGATTTTTGGAACAATCGCTATGGCGGCTTTCGCCCTCCTATTCGGTTATGTAGTCTTGCTCTTGTGGAATTGGCTAATGCCGGCCCTTTTCGGACTGGGTACCATTGGTTTTTGGCAAGCGGTAGGTATATTGGTCCTTGCCAAAATACTTTTTGGTGGCTTCGGCTCAAATAAATTTAGAGGTAGGTCTGGAAGAATGAAGTCGCGTTTTAAAGAAAGGTGCCGTGAAAAAGGAATATCTAAATGGCAACATTATGACAAATTCTGGCAGGAAGAAGGGAAAGCGGCTTATGAAACCTATAAGGAACGCCTGGAGAATAATTGAGTCGCATTCATACCAAGCTATTTGGCTGCATCGTCTTGCAGATCATAGGTTTGGAGCTATTTATGTAACAAACACTGGTCCAAAATGACCCATAGTAGTGAGATAGTTTTGAATAGCTTAATGTAGTATCTTAGTATTTATAATGACTAGAGATTTCCTGAATATAAACGACTTCTTAGTTCTTTTGGAATATGCAGATTCTAATGAAGAGACCGTTGATACCTGTGGTTTTGATGAAGATGTTATAGCCTTTGCATTCTATGGGTCGGGCAATGTAGATTTAAATGTAAGATACGGTACCTATCAAAAAAGCTACAACAATACCATGGGGCTGGCCATGTCCTTTTTTGCGAATAAAAATGTAGATTTTATCCACTCCGTTTCAGAATCCAAAAAATTACATTGTGTGGTCATCCTGTATAGTTTAAAGAATTTAAAACAATTACCCGAAGGCGAACGCGAAATCTATTCAGATTACGTAAATGAACTTATCAACCCCACCAGTGATTATGTAGAAGGTCCCACTTTTTTTATGGACCATAACATGCAGAATGCGGTTGATAAAATTTTTACAAATACCTACGATGGTCCGGCGAGATCGTTATTTCTAAAAAGTCAGGTTACAGAATTGCTTTCTCATTTTTTTGCCAAAGTTTCCAATTTGGAAAAAAATAAAACCAAGACTATAAAAGATAATGACCGAGAAAAATTATATCAGGCCCGGGAAATCCTTACTAAAAACATGGAGACACCTCCGTCTATATCGGAACTTTCAAGACTCATAGGGTTAAACGATTTTAAGCTCAAAAAGAATTTTAAAGAACTTTTTGGTTTTCCTGTGTATAAATACCTGCAAAACGAACGCCTGGTAAAAGCCCATGATCTCTTGAGCTCACAAGATGTAACCATACAGGAGGCGGCCTGGTCCGTAGGATATGAGAGTTTAAGCTCTTTTTCCAATGCTTTTATCAAAAAATATGGCTTTCGACCAAGTGAGGTAAAGTCATAATCCTTTTGGAACAAATTACAATCCTTTTCAAACAAATAAGTCATAAGTTATAGCTGCAAATTTGCATTGTAATCTTAAAACAATGCGATAATGACTACTCTTAATTTCGACATACAAACCTTAGTATTATTACTAACAACGCTTTTAACAGGACTAACAGCAGGTCTTTGCTTTACCTGGACAAATGCAGTTACACCAGGTATTGGACAACTAGTTGATATGGGCTATTTGCGGTCTTTTCAGGAGATGAACAGAACTATTATTAACCCGACGTTTATGATCGTATTCTTTGGACCGTTCTTCTTACACATAGCAAATGTCTTTTTATTCAAGGCCTCGTCCAGCACCATTATATGGATGGCTATCTCATCAGCCACCCTGTATATTATTGGGGTTGTATTGGTCACTATATTCGGAAATGTGCCCTTGAACGAGCTATTGGATAAAACAGATTTGGCGCTGGCCAGTCTGGAAGAACTTCAACTGTTAAGAGACAAGTTCGAAATTAAATGGAATAGACTACACCTTATCAGAACCATTACTGCAACACTATCATTTTTAATATTACTTATCATCTGTCTTAGTAGAACGAATACAATAAATACATAATCTATAAATCTTAAAAATTAATATCATGAGAAAAAAACAAAACATTTTAGTATTAGGCGGCAAAGGAAAAACAGGTCGTCGAGTGGCAAGTCGGTTACTAGAAAAAGGTCAATCGGTTCGTATCGGGTCCCGAAGTGAAGAGCCCTCTTTTGATTGGGAGAATCCAAGTACCTGGGAAGGCGCTCTGAAAGGAATGGAAAGCGTGTATATTACGTTTCAACCAGATTTGGCAGTTCCCGGAGCAGGAGAAGCTATTGAAGCATTGACAAAGCAAGCCATGAAATTAGGAATTAAGAAAGTTGTTTTACTTTCCGGGAAAGGTGAAATAGAAGCACAAAAATGCGAAGAAATAGTAAAGAATTCCGGATTGGAATGGAGCATAGTCAGGGCGAGCTGGTTTAATCAGAACTTTAGCGAGAGTTTCTTGCTGGATCCTATACTTGCCGGTCATGTGGCTTTGCCAAAAAATGAAGCCCAGGTTCCCTATGTGGACGCCAATGATATTGCAGACGTGGTTGTTGAGGCCTTACTCAATGAAGAACATAATGGTAATACCTATGAACTTACCGGGCCCCGCACACTAACTTTTTCGGATGTGGTCAAAGAAATTTCTACTGCTACAGAGAAAGACATCCAATTTACTTCCATAAGTATGGAAGAATACAATGCAATAATGAAGGAATTTAATTTGCCAGAAGGCTACCTGTGGTTAATCAACTATTTATTTGAAGAAGTTTTGGTAGAAAGTAATTCAGTAATTACAAATGATATTGAAAAAGTGTTGGGAAGAAAACCAATAGATTTTAGCCGGTATGCCAGCAAAGTTGCCCAGTCTGGTGTGTGGGACGGGATAGGAGTGGAGCAACTATAAAATAATCCTGTCGCATTTTAGATCATCAATACAAACATAAAGACATAGTTACAATGGAAATTAAAAGAGCAATCATTTCAGCGGTAATCATATGGGTTATTGGTGTTACAGCCTATACCTTATCCTATTTTGTAGTAATCATGGATAATTCCGAATTGCAAGGGAATCTAGTTCTCATTATTGCTTTGGTGCCTAGCGCACTCCTTGGTATAAAGTATTACTATAAAAATGGAACGCATACTAATGGTTTTAAATTAGGGGTTTTCATGTTTTTAGTTACGTTTTGTTTAGATGCTTTAATAACCGTACCCTTATTTATTATACCGGCTGGTGGAAATCATCTTACTTTTTTTAGCGACCCCTGGTTTTGGCTTATTGGATTGGAATACATTCTGTTAGTAGGGATCTATGCCAGATATCGGCTAAAATTCTAGATTAGAAAATTGGCAATTAATTTTTCTGTAACGTTTTGGAGAAAATGTTGTCCTATAAAGAGCATGCCTTGCTCTTTAGGTCTAACTTCTAACTAATTCTAATATGAAAAATTTATTTCTCTTAGCTGCCATGCTATTGTTTTGGCAAGTATCTGCCCAGCAGAAAATCACAAGTTTACAATGGCAGGAGGACCTGCGTTTTCTGCAGAATACTGTCCATAAAGATTATCCTTTTCTATTTAAAAAGGTCACCGCTTCTGCTTTTGATGAGGCTGTAGAAGAATTTGATAAGGCCATACCTGCAATGCAGGATCATGAAGTGCTTATAGGTTTTGCTAAAATAATAGGGATGTTTAAATACGGACATACCAGGATAAGTTTTTCCGAAGGCCCGGTACCATACCAACAACTACCTCTCTATACCCACCATTATAAGGATGGGGTTTATATACATGGGGCACATAAAACGTATGAAGCTTTAGTTGGGGCAAAAATTTTGGAAGTAGAAGGGAAGCCCATCGCACAGGTTTTAGAGGCTATTTATCCTGTAGTACCTGTTGAAAATGAGCAATTTTTTAAAGCCTATGGAGGCATTTATTTGGTAGTTCCCGAAGTGTTGCATGCACAGGGCATTACTGAAACATTAAAAAACAAGATTACCTTTAAACTGGAGAAGGAGGGCAAAACCTTTGCTACAGAAGTAACTGCCGGAGAACCAAAACACGGACACCTTGCCTATGGCGAAGTAAAACCAGATTCAGATTGGGTAGGGGCAAGGGACCAGTCAGAAAACCCCTATTATCTTAAAAACCTGGAGAAAATCTATTATTTTGAATACCTGCCAAATGAAAAGGCTGTTTATGTGCGGCATAGCCAGATACAAGATGACCCCAGCGAGAATATCCCGACATTTTATAAGCGCCTGTTCGAATTTATAGATAACAATGAGGTAGAGAAATTAGTTTTGGACCTTCGTCTAAATGGCGGTGGCAATAATTATAAGAATAAACCCATAGTTACGGGCATCATAGAGCATAAAACGATAAATCAGACAGGAAATTTCTTTGTGATTATTGGTCGTCGTACGTTTTCGGCCTGCCAGAATTTAGTGAATGAACTGGATAATTATACCAATGCCATTTTTGTTGGAGAGCCTACGGCGGAGAATATCAATTTCTATGGCGACAACCGCCGTGTAGAACTACCCAACTCCAAGCTACCTGTTTACCTCTCCTTTGCCTGGTGGCAGGATAAACCCCAATGGGAAAATGCCGATTATACGGTGCCTCATTTGGCTGTAGAACCCACCTTTGCGCAATATAGTGACAATGAAGATCCGGTTCTGGAGGCCGCCCTCAATTTTTCTGCAGATAATTTTATCATAGATCCAATGGGTTATCTTACCCAGCTCTTTATGGATGAAAAATATGAGCTGTTAGCTACAGAAGCCCAACGCTTGGTACAGGACCCTGCCTATAAGTTTTTTAATTTTGAAGCTGAATTTAATAAGGCAGGTTATCAAATGCTGGGATCGGGCCAATTTGAAGGAGCTCTGTATGTCTTTGAAATGAATACACGCCTTTTTCCGGAATCCGCCAATACCTGGGACAGCCTGGCGGAGGGATATTGGAAATCCGGAGATCTGGTGAAGGCAAAAGAATATTATAACAAGGCTATTCGCCTAGACCCAAAAGGGACTACCGGTGACAATGCGAGGAGGATGTTGAGTGAAATGGAGGTCGGGCATTAAGCCAATTTAGTTAAACCGGTTTTAGGAATAAATAGCTTTTCTAGACTTTGCACAAGTTACTGGCAAGTTAGTTCCATAATGTTTTATAAATTACGTCCACTTTTAAAAAAATCTTATGTTGTCTTATAGTACTTAATGGAGGTGTTGTACTACATACATAAAATACCAGATGGCTATTCTGAAGGCATTTACAATGCAAAAAAGTATGGTATTACAAAAGAAACCTTTAATGATGGCAAGTCTTTCAAAATATATGGCATGGAATTACAAGGCAATGATTTTGTAAGCCTGAATTATTATATTACATCTCACAAAGAGCTCTTAAAGCCCTGTGAAATGGCTGAACAGAAAGTGATTCATTTTTTGGAGAACATTCAAATTTTATAGATAACAAATGCAGTTAGGATTAGGAACAGCCGCTTTAGGGCGGCCACAATATATTAACTTACGCCAGGAAGATCCCAAAGGACAAGATTTAGAGGCTTTTAAGGAGCAAGGTTATTCTGTTTTAGAAAACGCCTACAATCTTGGTATTCGTTATTTTGATACCGCTCCGGGTTATGGTTTAGCAGAACAGTTAGTATTAGACTGGTTGCAAAATAAAAATGATCCCAGCATACAAATTGCTACAAAATGGGGATATACCTATGTGGCTAATTTTAAAGTCAATGCTACAATTCATGAAATAAAAGAACACAGTATAGATAAATTAAAGGAACAATGGGAAGTTTCAAAAGCCTTTATCCCACATTTAAGAGTGTATCAGATACATTCAGCTACCCTGGAAACAGGAGTATTAGATAATGAAGAGGTTCTAAATCAGTTAGCATTTTTAAAAAAGGAACATAAGCTGGAAATAGGTATTACTACTACAGGAGCTAATCAGGTAACCATTATTAGAAAGGCGCTGGATGTTACTGTAGGAGGTCAACAACTGTTTGATGCATTTCAGGTAACCTATAATATGCTGGATCAAAGTTTGGGAGAAATTTCAAAAGAACTCGTTCAACAAGAGAAAAAAATCATCATTAAAGAAGCCCTGGCAAATGGCCGGGTTTTTAGAAACAAAACCTATACCAAATACCACAGCCTCTATAATGAGTTAGAGCATTTGTCTCAGAAATACGACGTTGGCGTTGATGCCATTTCATTGAAATTTTGTGGGCAAACCCTGCCCACAAGTATCATTTTGAGTGGGGCTAGCAATACAACACAGCTACAAGAAAATTTAAAGTTTAATACATTTCACCTTACAGAAGAAGAAATACAACAATTGGCTGCGTTTAAGACGGATCCCAGCGTGTATTGGGAAGAACGAAACCAATTGAAGTGGAATTAAAAAGCCTTCAATAAAACGGTTAAGACATAATCACTGATACCAGGAACAATTATAAGCGAGAAATGAAACGATTCCTGGCTTAGCAATTAATAATTGTGTAATCTGTTATTCTAAATTCATATATCTTTATCAGTATCTAAAAAGTCTATTATGAAACCACCCATTTACGCTTTATTTCTTTTTGCTTTTACTCTTATTTGCTGTAATATGCCCAAGCCAGCGGATAAGATTAGCCAGACTGAAGAAACTATAAAAACTGACCCCTATTTCACTTTTCAAAAAGAAAATTTGTTTCCGGGAGATGGTAGCTTACTTCGTGCTGAAGATGGAGTTTATCTGGAGGATGGGCGTATTATAGTCGTAGATCAGGCAAAAGGTCTCAGATTAATTGAAAAAGATGGTTCAAATCGCCCATTTGGTAATTTCGCTGCTGCGGGTTTTGTGCATATGCCACCAGATCAAGTTGCAGCTCCCAATGGTGTTGTATTAGAACACAATGGGCAACATATTTTAATGTCTGATGTTGCAGACGGAAAGATTTATCGAATAAATGTAGCCTCAGAAGAAGTGGAAATGATCTATGATCATCCTTATGGGGTTAATACCATCTACAGGGATAAAACAGGAGCGCTATGGTTCTCTCAATCTACTGAGAGCACTAATGTACAAGAAATGTTTCGTGATGTAAATTTACCTGTACCTCATGGAGCTGTTTTCAGAATGGCCGACTTAAAAAGCGTACCCGTTAAAATTGCCGACAGTCTCTATTTTGCAAATGGTATCACCATGGATAAGGATGAAAAGCACCTATTTGTTTCCGAAACCATGATGGATAGAGTGCATAAATTTGAAGTAGATATTAATAGTGGTTTGGCCAAATATATTGGTGTGGCTGCCAATGTAGGCACTCCGGATAATTTATTAATTGATCAGAAAGGTCGGTTAATCATTGCTTCTCCTCTCTATAATCAAGTGATTGCTGTAGATTTTGAGAATCATTCTCAGCATGTAATCTTTGATGGTTCCGCGAATGAAAATTTAAAAATTACAAACGAATGGAATCGAAGAAGTCATTTGGGTATGGAGAGGCTTGAATTGCTATCACCAGATCTGTTTCTTCCGCTGCCCGGATTAATTACGGGGATGTTTTTTTCTAATGATGGTCACACACTTTATATAACAAATCTGGGAAATGATATTTTGAAATATGACTTTTAAATAAAAACTGACTGGTAAATCCGATATAAAACACTTTAATGAGGAAGTAGGGCCTTCGTTAGGAGAGAATAAATGAACTATGATTATAGATTAATGAACTAATAAGTTGTATTTTAAATAAATGGCACCATCTTTGCAAAATAAAAAGTATTATAAATTTAATTAAATTAAGATGAGTAAAGGAACAGTAAAATTTTTCAACGATGCCAAAGGTTTTGGATTTATCACTGAAGAAGGTTCAAACAAAGAACATTTTGTACATTTTTCCGGATTAATTGATGAAATTCGCGAAGGCGATGAAGTTGAATTTGATCTTACAGAAGGAAAAAAAGGATTAAATGCAGTAAACGTAAAAGTTTTATAACATATAAGCTTATACTTTGACACAAAAGCCCATCAAAAATTTGATGGGCTTTTTTATTATCCAAATTT
>Ga0209567_10000250_pt1 | contig 29026 bp, 26 predicted proteins | sample COG_12_FD_184756 | JGI IMG/M metagenome (GOLD analysis project Ga0209567, IMG submission 184756) | Pelagic marine sediment microbial communities from the LTER site Helgoland, North Sea, for post-phytoplankton bloom and carbon turnover... | ecosystem: Environmental > Aquatic > Marine > Neritic... | reverse complement strand
AGATCGGTTGGAGAGGACTCCCGAGCCTGGCACTGGAGTTCGGAGACGAAGGCGACTGCCGCGGTTGGCTGGTCGGCGAGCCGAACCAGGGCCTTCGCTGCATGTTTCAGATGATGAACGAAGCCCGCATCATGATCGGCGTGAACGGATTCGCCACCGCCTCGGCCGCGTACCACGAATCGTTGCTCTATGCGCTCGATCGCAAGCAGGGGCGGACGCTCGGCCAACGCGGCGGCGAGCCGGTGTCGATCATCGAGCACGCAGACGTTCGGCGGATGCTACTGCGGCAAAAGGCGATCGTCGAAGGAAGCCTGGCCTTGCTGGGTACGGCTTCGCGCTACACAGACCTCGCTGCCCACGGAGCTTCGCAAGAAGAGCGGGAGCGCGCAGAGCTGCTGGTCGATTTGCTCACCCCCGTTGCAAAGACCTTCCCGGCGGAGCGCGGCTTCGAGTCCAATGCGCTCGCGATCCAAATCCATGGCGGCTACGGCTACACGAGCGAGTACTTGCCTGAATCGTACATGCGCGATCAGAAGCTCAACTCCCTCCACGAGGGCACGACCGGAATCCAAAGCATGGACCTCCTGGGCCGAAAGGTGATGGCCAAGGGCGGGGCGCCACTTCGCGCACTAGCCGAAGAGATCAGCGGCACCATCGGCCGGGCCCGGGAAGCCGGCTGCAACCCAGAGCTTTGCGCGGCGCTCGAGGAAGCACTCGCCACCGTCGGCGCCGTCACCATGGAGCTCGGCCAGCGGGGCATGGCCGGCGACGCGGACGGGATGCTCGGCCACAGCGGGGACTACCTCGACATGTTCGCGACACTCGTCATCGGCTGGCAATGGCTCAACATGGCCGCGGCAGCGCGCAGCGCGCCGACTTCGGAAGAACGCAAACGCGCGACCGAGGCGGCGACCCAATATTGGATCCGGACCGAGATTCCACGCATCCCGGTACTCGCGAACCTCTGCCGTTCAAATGAAGACTCATACATCAAAGCGAAGCCGGACTGGTTCTGAGCCTCGAGGAGAACAAGGATGGATAAGGCGATCATCACCTGCGCGCTGAACGGCGTGCTCACCAACCCGAAGCAGCACCCGGTGCCCGTCACTCCGGAAGAGATGGCGGCGTCGGCGCGTGACGCCTACAGCGCTGGGGCGTCGATCGTGCACATCCATTTTCGCCGGCAGGAGCCTGGCATGGGGCATTTTCCGTCTTGGGACCCTGAGGTGGCCGCTGCCGCGAGCGACGCGATTCGTGAGGCGTGCCCGGGCATCATGATCAATCAGACCACGGGCGTGATCGACGAGGATGTCTCCGGGCCGATTGCCTGCCTTCACCGCATCAAGCCCGAAATCGCTGCGTGCAACGCCGGTAGCCTCAACTACCTCAAGCTAAAGAAGGACAACACTTGGGCCTGGCCGCCAATGGTGTTTCTCAACAGCGTCGACAAGATTCAGAAGATGCTCGATGCGATGGAGGCGTCGAACACCATCCCCGAGATGGAGTGCTTCGACGTGGGCATCGTCCGCTCGGTCGGCCTCTACCTGCGAGCTGGAATGGCCAAGGAGATGCACTACAACTTCGTGATGGGGGTGGCATCGGGCATGCCTTGCGATCCGGAGCTGCTCGAGCTCCTGATGAAGTACAAGAGCGGCGACGCGCATTGGCAGGCGACGCTCATCGGCCGGGAAGAGATCTGGGAAACCCATCAGCGGGCGGCCGAGCTCGGCGGGATGCTGAGAACTGGCGTCGAAGATACGTTCTACCTGCCAAACGGGGAAAAAACGACCGGCAACGGACCTTTGATCGAGGCTCTCGCCCAGTGCGCTCGCAACGCAGGCCGCGAGGTCGCGTCGCCGGGCGAGGCCAGGGCAATGCTGGGGTTTAACTAGAGTTGAGGATTGTCACGCACCCGGGCGGAAGGTAAAGACGGGCCATGGCCAACAAGGTGTATCCCAACGCGACTGCGGCTCTCGACGGACTGCTGAGCGACGGCATGATGTTGATGTCCGGCGGTTTCGGCCTATGCGGAATTCCCGAATCGTTGATCGAGGCGGTGGCAAAGTCGGGCGTCAAGGCCCTGACGGTGATCTCGAACAACGCGGGCGTCGATGGAATCGGCCTCGGCGTGATGTTGGAGACCCGTCAGATCAGCAAGATGGTCTCGTCGTACGTCGGCGAGAACAAGCTGTTCGCGAAGCAGTTTCTCGACGGTGATCTGACGGTCGAGTTCAATCCTCAGGGCACGTTGGCCGAACGGATTCGGGCAGGCGGCGCCGGCATCCCGGCTTTCTACACCAAGACCGGCGTGGGAACGACGGTCGCCGAGGGCAAAGAGGTTCGCGAGTTCGACGGTGAGCCGTACGTCATGGAACGGGGGCTCGTCGCCGACGTGGCGATCGTGCATGCCTGGAAGGGCGACACCGAGGGAAACCTGATCTACCGAAAGACCGCGCGGAACTTCAATCCCATGATGGCGACCGCGGCCAAGGTCACGGTCGCCGAGGTCGAGCATCTCGTCCAGCCCGGTGAGCTTCAGCCCGATCAGATCATGACGCCGGGCATTTACGTCGATCGCATCATTCACTACGAAGCTCCCTCGAAGCACATCGAGCAACGGACCACGCGCCCGCGCGCCTGAGGAGAAGACGATGGCTTGGACCCGCGACCAAATGGCTGCACGTGCCGCGCAAGAGCTCCGCGACGGCTTCTACGTCAATCTCGGCATTGGCATTCCTACTCTGGTTTCCAATCACATCCCCTCGGGAATGACGGTGCAGCTGCAAAGCGAAAACGGCATGCTCGGCATGGGCCCCTTCCCCTACGAGGGCGAAGAGGACGCCGACCTGATCAACGCCGGCAAGCAAACGGTGACCGAGCTACCGACGACGAGCTTCTTTTCGAGCGCCGAATCGTTCGCGATGATCCGAGGCGGACACATCGATCTCTCAATCCTGGGGGCCATGCAGGTTGCCGGCAACGGCGACCTCGCCAACTGGATGATTCCCGGCAAGATGGTCAAGGGAATGGGCGGCGCCATGGATCTGGTCGCGGGCGTTCCGCGCGTCGTCGTCGTCATGGAGCACACGGCCAAGGGCAAGCCCAAGCTGTTGAAGAGCTGTACCCTACCCCTGACCGGTACTCATGTGGTCGACCTGGTCATCACCGACCTCGGTGTCTTCGAGATCGACAAGAAGGGCGACGGCGGAATGACACTCGTCGAGCTTGCCGACGGCGCAACGCTCGAGCAAATCGCCGAGAGCACCGAAGCGTCCTACAGCGTCAGCGACGGCGTCTGATCGCGATGAAGGTAAGGTCGTCCGGCTTCGAAGGCGCCCCTTCCGCTGGCGCCGCCATGCGTCGCCGCCCGAGAGCGGCCAGCTCGTCGACGGCCCGAGCGAGCGGCCCTTTCCGCAGGTGTTCCACGATCTCGTCCACGTGAAGGTTGTCGCTGAGGCCGTCACTCGCCAAGACCACGGTGTCGTGCGGCGCCAGCGTCAGGGTGGCACCGAGCTCGATTCGCATGTCCTTTGCGCCCAAGAGATTGGACACGATGTGCAAATCCTCGTGGTGCAACGCGTCTCCGGCATCGAGCAATCCGGCCTCAACGGCGTAGCCGACTGGAGAGTGCGGGATGGTCTGCCATTTGATCCGTCCGCGTTGCCCAGTGACGAGCACCATCGAATCGCCGGCATGGTAGGCGCGCATCTTGGTGCCATGCACCTCGACGACGGCAAGGGTGGCGGCGGCGCCGGTCGCGAGCGCGGAGATCGCATGGTCGGCCGACTCGAACCCGTTGATGATCGCGCCGCGCAGATTCTCAACGTCATCTCCGAGCTCCGCCACGGAATTGCAGACCGCTTTCACGGCAAGTGTCGCAGCCTCTGCTCCACCCGGATGACCTCCAGCCCCGTCGGAAACCACGGCCACTCCGGCCTCGTCCCCGATCGAAATCAGCGCCGCCGCATCCTCGTTTGGACCGTCCCTTCCCGGTTTCCGAATGCTGAGCACCACCGCTTCGCCGCTGCCGAGCTCGAAGCGCTCTCCATGCGCCATGTCCACATCCGTGAAGATGTGGGCCTTGCTCACAGCTCCGCTCTCCTGCTGCGTATCGTGGCGCCCCGAAGCGCCTTGGGCGCCACGGCTTGAAACGCTCGATGCATCTGCACGCCGTCCCGAAACCGTTTGCGTTCCCGAACTTCGATCGAGCGACGCAGAAAGCTCACGAAATCCCTGCTGACGGTACGGCGGAGCCTTTCGGCACCAGGCAGCGGCCAATCGAACGGCCAGGCCGGGAGCTCACCGGCAAACATCCGGTAGACCAGCAAGCCCATCGAGAACACATCGGAACGAAACGACGGTTTGCCCATCGCCTGCTCCGGCGCGATGTAACCCACGGTGCCCTGCCCGGAGCCCATGATCGTGCGCGTCCTGAGCGCGATCTTCGCAATGCCGAAATCAGCCAAGCGAACGTGACCTTCGGGAAAGAGGATCACATTGTCCGGTTTGATGTCGCAGTGGATGACCCTGACTTCGTGGGCGTACGCCAGCGCATCGATCAACTGCTCGGTATACGAGAGCGCGGTCTTTGGGCCGAGGCGGTAGTGCAAGCGGTCTGTAAGCGTTTGCTCCCCGAGCGGGGTCGCAATGACGAAGTAGCCGTCGATCATCATTGCGTTGCGGAGCGGCAGGATATTCTCGTGCTCCAGACGCGCCGTGAGCCTGACCTCGCGATGGATGGCGCTCAGGGACTCCTTGTCGAGTTGGTCGAGATTCGGCACCTTGAGCGCAATGGGGATACCCTCGATCGTGTCGTACGCCTCGTACACGGTCGCAAACGCACCGGCACCAATTCGGCGTCGAATCCGGTACTTGCCGAGCATCTGCCGCGCCTTGAGAGGCTGATTCGGAGCGGCGATGTTCTTGCCGTGAAGAACGTTCGGTTTCATCGGGTGAATGCTCAGAACGTCTTGCGGATTGCCTTCAGGAGTGCAACCCCTTCGGGCCCCATCTCTTTGGCGACTTGATCGGGAACGCCCTTTTGCTTCGCCTTGAACGCAGCGAGCTCCTCCTTCGTTGGTTCATAGATTTCGTACCCGTAGCGCTTTAGGTTCTTGAGCAAGACGGGCTCGATCTTTCGAACCTGGTTTCGCCCCCAGACGGTGAGGTCGTGCGGCATGGTCGTGATCACTTCCTGGATGTCCTTTGGAAGGGAATCGAACCACTTCTTGGAGTAGACGAGGAGCGCGGGCTGGTAGCAATGGCGGCTCAAGAAAATGTGGCGCTCACCTTCCTTGAGTCCTTGGTACCAACTCGCGGCCATCGCGAAGAGCGGCGTGTTGTCGAAGCCGTCGACGACCCCGGTCTGCACGCTCATGAGAGTGTTGCCGTTGTCGATGGGAACCGGAGTCGCGCCGAACGCCTCGTAGGTTTTGACGTGCACCATCGACTCTTGGGAACGGAACCGAATCCCGCTCATGTCGCTCGGCTTCCGGATCTTCTGATTGCTGAAATACGAACGGTATCCATTCTCCGCCCATATCCCGAAGACTAGCCCGCGCTTCGAAAGGACCTTCTTGACCTGCTCCGTGACCTCCGGCGTGTCGAGTGCCTTGTCTGCGCTCGCAAAGGTCTCGAACACGTACGGCGCCTCGATGACATTGACCTCTCGAACGATCGAGCTCATGCCGCCGACCGAGCCAGCAAACGCTTGCATGCTTCCCATCTGAACCCGGCGTGCCAGAGACCGTTCGTTCCCGCGGCCGAGCCGGAGCTTCACCTTCAATCGACCGTTGGTCTTTTCCTGGGCCTCGGCCTTGAATCGCTGGAGCTGTTCGGCCCATGGGCTTCCCGTGGGGGCAACCGTCCCGACCTCCATCAGGAACTCCGGATCTTCCGCAATAGCGGGGCCGACGATGGCAAGCGACAGAGCCAGCAGCGCTCCGATGAAGAAAATGGATTTACGCATGGGGGGTCTTTCTAGTCAGTTGGGCAGGAAAAATAAAGGGACAAAGTCTCATCGGGACTCAAATCGACGGCCGGGCCTCGGAAGACTGGCTGGTTCGAGAGGCATACATCGCGTCGATGATCGCCTTGTACTTGTCGTTGATGATGTTGCGCTTGACCTTCATGGTCGGCGTAAGCTCGCCACCCTCGACGCTGAGCATGTGCGGGAGCACCTCGAACTTCTTGATCGTCTGGTAGCGGGCGACCTTGCTGTTGCAGTCCGACTCGACGCGATCGGCAAGGAACGCGCAGACCTTTTCATTGCGGGCGACCTCGGCCAAGGGCGCCACCGGCACGCCGGCCGCTCTGCAGAGGTCTGGAATCGCCTCTTCTTCGAGGGCAAGAATCGCACAAAGATACGGCTGACGGTCGCCCACCACGACGGCTTGGCCAACACCTGGAATCCCTTGGAGGTGGTTCTCCATCTCAGCGGGTGCGACGTTCTTACCCCCGGCGGTAATCAATAGGTCCTTCTTGCGCCCGGTGATGGTGAGAAAGCCATCCGCGTCGAGCGCACCGAGGTCTCCGGTGCGCATCCAGCCATCGTCGGTGTAGAGTGAGGCGGTCTCCTCCTGCATGTAGAGGTATCCCGGGACCATGTTCGCCCCGCGAAGAAGGATCTCGCTGTCGTCTGCAATTCGAATCTCGACGCCGGGGAGCGCCTGCCCAACGGTTCCAAATCGCGGCCTCTGCAGAGGCTGCGCCGTCGCCATGCCGGTGGTTTCGGTCATCCCAAACCCCTCGTGGATGACGAGGCCAATCGACGCGAAAAACTCGAGGGTCGAACGGGACGCCGGAGCCGCGCCTGAACCGGCGCCAAAGAGCTCGTCGAGACCGATGGCGCCCTTGATCTTGGAAATCACGAGCTTGTTCGCAAGCCGGCGTTGGAAGGTATCGACGTCCTGGCCGGTCTCTATCGAACGTCTCGTGCTCTCGAGCTCGACACGCCGCGCCCAGTCCGTCAGCTTGGCTTTGGCCCCGGTCGCCGACAAGAGGTTCGCCGTGAGGGCAGCCTCGAACTTCTCCCAGACGCGTGGCACGGCGAAGAAGAAATGCGGGCGTGCGGCTACCAAGTGGTCTTTGATCTTCGAAAGATCGGCACAAAAGTACGTTTCGCTACCCGAGCGCAGCCCGATGAAGTTGGTGAAAATCTGCTCGGCGACGTGACAGAGCGGCAGGTAGCTCACGTAGCGAAACGGGTCGAAGTCCCGGAGCTCGGGGTAGGTGTCGATGAAGGCCGTCGCCATCGCATTGATCCCCCGGTGCGTACACATGGCGCCTTTGGGGACCCCCGTCGTGCCGGAGGTATAGATGAGAAGCGCGAGGTCATCGGGCTTAGCTGCGGCCATCCGGCGTTCGACCTCGGTATCCGGGTCCGAGGCGCCAGCGGCGATCACCTCAGCCAGCGAGGTCACGATCTCGCGGTCGCTCGGGATCGCATCCATCGTGATGATGTGCTCGAGCTCGATCAACCCACGGTCGAGCGCGGTGAGGTATTTGTCGAGCTGAGGCTGACTGTCGCAGATCGCGACCTTGGCGCGGCAGTGATTGACGATGTAGGCCACCTGCTCGACGGTATTGGTCACGTAGATCGGTGCGGGAATGGCGGCTGCGGCGCTGATGCCCATCTGGGAGATCACCCAGTCTCGCCGGTTGTTGCCGATGAGAGCGACACCGTCACCTGGTTGCACGCCAAGTGCGATCAGCCCCTTCGCTAAGCTGCGCACGGCGTCCCAGTACTCGCCCCAGGTCGTCGAAACCCAATCGCCGCCTGGATCCACCTGGACGAGCGCCTTTCGGTCGGGCCGCTCGGAGGCCTGCTGCGCGATGAATCCTGGTAGGGTGCTCGTCTCCGTCATGGCTGCCTCCAAGGAAAGTCCTGACCCTACCCGAATTCTTCGAACCCGTCTTCAGCGAAGAAGGCGCCCCAAGCGGACTGGTTTGACCACTGTGAAAGGAGCCGCAAACTCCCGCCATGGCAAACACACAACGCGCGACGATGGAGGAGGCGATTCGAGGATCCTGTGTCTGCGGAGCCGTGGCATTTCGTATCCAAGGCCCGTTCCGAGGATTTCAATACTGCCATTGCAGCCGGTGCCGGAAGAAGACCGGCTCTTCCAACGTGGCCAACATCTTTGTTCCTGTCGACCAGTTCAGCTGGGAGCGCGGAGAAGACAAGGTCAAGCGATTCGAGTTGCCCAGCGCCAAGTACTGGAGCACTGCGTTTTGCACCGATTGCGGCTCGGCGATGCCCTGGCTGACGAAGAACGGAAAAGTGATGGTCGTTGGCGCCGGCGGGCTCGACGACGACCCCGGCGTGCGGCCCAAGTCCAGCGTCCACTTCGACTCTCGGGCGCCCTGGTACGTTCACGTCTCCGATCTCGATATGCACGAGACGATCCCGCAATCCTAACTTAGGACGCGAACGCAGGCCAGGGCGCAGCGGCTTCGACTTCTAACGCAAGCTCGAGAAGCGTTCGCTCATCGCCGAGCGGCGATGCGAGCTGAACTCCGAGAGGCAAGCCTTCGCTGCTCTGACCTAGCGGCAGCGAGATGGCGGGACCACCCGAGACATTCTGCGTCGGGGTGAACGGGACGAACCATCTCAACCGCTCCAACGCGGTTGCGAATGGGACTTTGGGGCCTAGGTAGCCGTGTTCGGGCGGTGGCATTCCCACCGTGGGGTTCATCAAGACGTCGTAGTCCTCGAAACCGCGCGCATATTGGTGCTCGAATTTCCTCAATCGCCAAACGGCCGCAGGAACCCGCCGGATGTTCTGCTTGAAGTACCGCGCCAGCCCTTCGGTGAACCGGTCAACCTTCGTCCGGTCGAAGTCTGGATGCACCAGCTGCCTGCCGAAGCGGGCAACCGCGAAGCCGAACATCGACCATAGCAAGAGAAAGTCCTCGTGGAATCGTTCGTGGAACGGGGACTTCACTGGCTCCACCGTATGACCGAGACCTTCGAGCAGCTTCGCCGCGTTGGTCACGGCCGTCACGCATTCCGGATGGCAAGGCGTGGCCTCATCGAGTTCCGTGAAGAAACCGACTCGTAGACGCCGACCAGGATGCGTCACCAATCCGATCGCCGGCAACTTCGGATTCCGATGGTACTGCTCCGCAAAGTGATAGAAGACGGCGGTGTCGCGCACGGAGCGGCTCAGCATCCCTTGATGGGCGATCTTGACGGGGAATAGCGCCGCCCCTTCCATCTCGACGAGTCGGCCGCGCGACGGTTTCAACCCCACCAGGCCACAGCAAGATGCGGGGATCCGCGTCGACCCTCCCCCATCGTTTGCATGAGCGATCGGCACGACGCCTGCCGCGACGAGCGCCGCCGAGCCACCGGACGAACCGCCGGGTGAGAATCCCAGTTTCCATGGATTGTGGGTTGGCCCGTAGAGCAACGCTTCGGTGGTCCCGGTGAGCCCGAACTCCGACAAAGTGGTCTTTCCGAGGTTGACCATACCGAGCGCCAAGAACTGCTCGACGAAAGGCGAGCTCTTGGCGGCAAGTGTGGCCGGAACCCCGAGCGATCCATGCCGGACCGGAGAGCCGGCGAACGCTTCGTTGTCCTTGACGAACGAAGGCACGCCAGCGAAGACCCCCGACTGTGGCTGCCCGGCGTCGTCACGCGCGGAATCGAACAGCGGAGTCGCAATCGCGTTCAGGGACGGGTTCACCCGCTCTGCCCGCGCAACGGCGGCTTCGACAGCTTCGCGAGGTTGGATCTCGCCGGCTCGAATGCGCCGTGCGATCTCGACGGCGTCGGCCGCGCCGAGTACATCCTCGCAGACCGAGTTGACCGATTTCGGTGCTCTCATGGGCTCAACTCGCACACGAAGCAATTATCACATAGCCTCGCGGCATGGCATCTGGATCTACCAAGGCAATTCTGGCCGCCTTGTTCGCCAATCTCAGCATCGCGATCGCGAAATTCATCGGCTACGTCTTCACTTCCTCCTCATCGATGTTGGCGGAGGCCATTCACTCGGTCGCCGACACCTCCAACCAGGCGCTTCTGCTACTCGGCAGCCGGCGCGCCGCGAAGGACGCAACGTCGGATCATCCATTTGGCTTCGGGCGGGAACGCTATTTCTGGTCCTTCATCGTCGCGCTCGTGCTCTTCACGCTCGGCGGGCTCTTTGCGATCTATGAAGGCGTCCACAAGCTCGGAGAGCCGGGTCACCAGGTCTCCAACGTGCAATGGGCCATCGGGATTTTGGTCCTCGGTATCTTCCTCGAAGGCTATTCGTTTTGGACCGCGGTCAAGGAATCCCGGCCGCTGAAGGGCAGAGCTTCTTGGTGGGAATTCATTCGCCACTCCCGAGTCCCCGAGCTTCCGGTCGTGCTTCTCGAAGACCTGGGCGCACTCACCGGCTTGGTTTTTGCCCTGATCGGAATCTCCTTGGCCGCCATCACGGGAGATTCTCGTTGGGATGCCTATGCGACGATCTCGATCGGCGTCTTGCTCGTCGCAATTGCCGCGGTGCTGGTCTTCGAGATGAAAAGCCTGCTCATCGGCGAATCCGCCAGGGCGCCGGTTCGCAAGCAGATCGTCGAAGCCATCGAAGCGACCGAAGGAGTGATGGCGGTCCTCCATATGCGCACGCAGCACATCGGGCCCGACCAACTTCTGGTCGCAGCCGAACTGCAGATGGACGCTGACCTCAACACCGCTGGCGTAACCGCAGTAATCGACCGGGCGGAGGAGCGCATCCGCGCCAAGGTCCCCATTGCCAGTATGATCTACCTCGAACCGGACGCGATTGCTCCTGTGGCTGCTCCAGCGAAGCGCGACTCCGGCGAAGCCTGAACGCAGCCTACCAATCGATGATCGCAGCGCCCCAGGTGAATCCAGAGCCAAACGCGACGGCCGCAATCTTCATGCCGGGTTCGAGCCGACCCTGCCCCACGGCTTCGGCGAGCATGATGGGGATGGTCGCGGCGGTGGTGTTTCCATACCGCTCGATGTTGTGGAAGAGCTTTTCTTCTGAAAGCCCGAGTTGCTTGGCCACGTACTGATTGATTCTCAGATTGGCCTGGTGAAAGAAGAACATGTCCACGTCGTCTAGCGTGAGGTTTTGCTTTTGAAACTCTTTCATCAGCGCGCTGATCATGCGCTCGACCGCGTGTTTGAAGACCAGCCGCCCTTCCATGTGGGCAAACATGTAATTGGAGTCGACTTGCCCGATGCCTTCTTCGTTCTGCGGAATGAAGGGCCGCTTGCTGATGTCCCAGATTTTCTGAGAGAGAGCGTCGGCGTGACGGCCGTCGGCACCGAGGTGCCAACTGCGAACGCCGCGGTTTTCGTCCGTCGCGCTGACGATCACCGCACCGGCGCCATCACCAAAGAGCGAAGCGACATTGCGCCCGCTTGTGGAGAGATCGAGTGCTGCCGAATGGACCTCTGCGCCAACGACCACGACGTTATCGACCGAACCGGACTGCACCATCGAGGTGGCGGTTGCGAGGCCATACAGAAATCCAGAACATTGATTTCGCACATCGAGGCAGCCAACGAAGTGGCGCACGTCATCGTCGGTCAGCCCGAGCTTGGATTGCAGGTAGACTCCCGACCCCGGAAAACAGTGATCCGACGAAAGCGTGGCGAAGATGATCATGCCGATGTCGGTTTTCGAAAGCCCCGCACGTTCGAGCGCCATCTCTACGGCAGGCACGGCGAGGTCCGAAGTTCCGACGCCCTCGGCCGCGAAGCGGCGAGCCTCGATGCCGGTGCGCTGCTCGATCCACTCGTGGCTCGTGTCGATCCCGTAGCGCTTCCCGAGCTCAGCATTGGTGACGATGTCATCAGGTACGTAAAAGCCGGTTCCAGAAATGTACGCGTTCGGCACGGGTCCTCCAGGGCGTCTCCCGGGGCAGTATGCCAGCAAAGAACCTGTGCTTCGCCAGAATTCCGGGCAGTCGACGATGCGAACCTGGTCTGCCAGGATTCCTGCTCCCGCGGAAGAGGTAGAGCGATGAAGAGCTTCGAGAACAAAGTGGCCGCGATCACCGGCGCGGGCTCCGGGATCGGCCGCGAGCTCGCGATCGAGCTCGGGCGCGAAAGGTGCAGCCTTGCGCTCTCGGACGTGAACGAGGAAGGCTTGCAGGAAACCGTCAATCGCGTTCGCGGGCTGGGCGTTCACGTGACCTCCCAGAGAGTCGACGTTGCAGACCGCGAGGCTGTCCATGCCTGGGCGGACCAAGTGGTCACCGATCATGGAAAGGCCAACTTGATCTTCAACAACGCCGGAGTAGCGCTCGCCAGCACCGTCGAAGGCATGAGCTACGGGGACTTCGAGTGGTTGATGGACGTCAACTTCTGGGGTGTCGTCCATGGTACCAAGGCGTTTCTGCCGCACCTCAAGGCCTCGGGCGACGGGCACATCATCAACCTCTCGAGTGTGTTCGGCTTGGCGGGGATCCCGAGTCAGAGCGCGTACAACTCGGCGAAGTTCGCCGTCCGTGGATTCACCGAGTCGCTCCGCCAGGAGCTCGACATGATGAGCTGCGGCGTCAGCGCGTCGAGCGTTCACCCCGGTGGCATCAAGACCGGGATCGCCCGCTCATCCCGCATCGACAGCAGTGTCCGCGACCTGGGGATCGACGACGTCGACAGCAGGGAGAAGTTCGAGAAGACGTTCATCACCGATGCCGACAAAGCGGCGCGCGTGATCCTCGATGGAGTCCGACGCAACCAGCGGCGTATTCTAGTCGGACCGGATGCTCGCGTATTTGACTGGGTCGTGCGGCTGCTACCCTCCACGTATCAGCGCATCACCGTCGGGTATTCAAGGTTCAGCACGAAATAGCTCCGTCGAGTCCGTAGTGAAGCTCAAGTACATCCCCAACCTGATCTGCATCGTGCGCATCATCTTGGTGGCGCCGATCGTCTGGAGCTTGTTGGAAGAAAACTATGGGCTTGCCCTGCTCCTGATCTTTATCGCGGGGCTGTCGGATGCGTTAGATGGCTATCTGGCCCGACGATTCGACTGGCGAACCCGACTCGGCGGCCTGCTCGACCCAGCAGCGGACAAGCTGCTGATGTTCGCTGCATTCGTCACCTTGGCTTGGATTGGACTGGTTCCGATCTGGTTCTCGGCGATCGTAGTGGGGCGCGACATCGTCATCATCGCCGGGACCATCGTCTACCAGTTGTACGTGGCCCCCATGCACGGCGAGCCCACGGGCGCGAGCAAGCTAAATACCGTTTTTCAGATTCTCTTCATCTTCCTCGCAGTCAGCCACGCGTGGCTGGGCGAGCCACCGATGATCGTGCTGCAGATACTCGGCATTGGCATCTTGATCACCATTGCAATCAGCACGGTCCAATACGTCACGACTGGTTTCAGCCGAGCCAAAGAAACCAAGCACTCTGACTGACCCTGCCGGTGACTACGGCCATGCCGGCGGCGGAGGCAACACCGTTCCCGCTGCCTTCCCTTCCATCCGATGCGAAACAAACGCATCCAATGTGGGATGTTGCAGGTAGGGGTTCTCTTTGAGCTCTTCGTCGAGGGTCGACACCGTTACGGGGCCGTAGTTGTGGCCCGGGTACATGCGGGTGTTTCTCGGCAGCGCCTCGGTGAGATTCTTGAGCGTTCGGTACATGACCTCCGGATCACCGCCAACGAAGTCGCAGCGGCCGCAGCCTTGGATGAACAACGTATCGCCGGTGACGATGGCGTCGTGAATTCGGTACGTCGTCGAGCCCGGCGTGTGCCCAGGCGTGTGCACCATCGTGATCTCGAGGTGGTCGCCGATGCGAACGACGTCGCCAGGGCTTTGACGCTGCAGGTTCTCGCATTGGAAACCCGAAAAGTCGATCTCCTCTCCGAGCATGTGGACCGGTACGTCGCGCTTTTCGAGAATCGCATCCACCCGGTTTACGTGGTCGAAGTGGCTGTGGGTGCAGAGGATGTTGCTGATCTCGACGTCGAGCCGCAGAGCCTCCTCGAGGATGAAGTCCGCATCCCAAGCCGGGTCGACGAGCGCGCATTTCCGCGTCGTCTTGTCGCCCACGAAGTAGATGAAGTTGTCCCAGGGGCCAAGCTCGAACTGATGAACGAAAATCTCGGAATCCGCGCTCACCTCAGAACTCCACCACGCTGCGGATCGACTTGCCCTCGTGCATCAAGTCGAAGGCCGTGTTGATCTCTTCGAGCGGCATCCGGTGCGTGATCAAATCGTCGATGTTGATCTTACCCTCCATGTACCAGTCGACGATCTTCGGCACGTCGGTGCGCCCTCGGGCGCCGCCAAATGCGGTTCCGCGCCAAACACGGCCGGTGACGAGCTGAAAAGGACGGGTCGCGATCTCTTCTCCGGACCCGGCAACGCCAATGATCACGCTCTCGCCCCAGCCTTTGTGACAACATTCGAGCGCCTGTCGCATGACCTCGACGTTGCCGATGCACTCAAACGTGTAGTCCGCACCGCCGCCGGTCATGTCGACCAGGTATGACACCAAGTCGTCTTCGACTTCGGTTGGATTGACGAAATGGGTCATTCCGAACTTCTCGGCCAGCCCACGGCGAGCTGAGTTGATGTCCACGCCGATGATTTTGTCCGCCCCTACGATGCGGGCGCCTTGGACGACATTGAGACCGATGCCTCCAAGCCCGAAGACGACCACGTTGGCGCCCGCCTCCACTTTGGCGGTGTTGATGACCGCGCCGATCCCCGTCGTCACGCCGCAGCCGATGTAACAAACCTTGTCGAACGGCGCGTCCCGGCGAATCTTCGCCACGGCGATCTCCGGCACCACAGTGTACTGAGCGAACGTCGACGTACCCATGTAGTGAAAAATCGTCTCGTTGCCGATCGAAAAGCGGCTGCTCTGGTCGGGCATCAGCCCGCGCCCCTGCGTCGCCCGCACGGCCTGACACAAATTGGTCTTGCCGGAGGTGCAGTACTCGCAGTTGCGGCACTCCGGAACGTAGAGGGGAATCACATGATCGCCGGGCTTCAGGGAGCTCACACCCGGCCCGACTTCGACGACCACTCCGGCGCCTTCGTGCCCGAGCACCGACGGAAAGATCCCTTCCGGATCTGCGCCCGACAAGGTGTATGCATCCGTGTGACAGATGCCCGTGGCCTTGATTTCGATCAGCACCTCGCCGGCTCGAGGTCCTTCGAGTCGTACTGTCTCGATGGATAGTGGTTGGCCGGCCTGGTGGGCGACTGCAGCGCGAACGTCCATGGGGTCCCTCCGTGAACGGACATGGGTACGCTTGTCGCAACCGGATTTCAATAGGAAACGCAGCGGGCGCGGTTGACGTGCATTTGTGAGGAGCGCTAGGTTGGGGACGTGCATCGACTCATCCCAGGCATTGCGGTTCTGCTCGCGTACGGGATCACCCCTGGTGCCGGTGAGATCACAGAAAACGTCGCCCACTTCCTGCGCGACGGGCACGGAGCACATGCGCCACACGAAGCTGGCCACGCGCCCAATGAAGACGCGCACGGCTGCTCGGGCCCATTTCAAACCTGTCCATGTCACGGAACGACCGCGTTCGTGGCCGACAGTGTGCCGTTCGAAGTCGGTGCGGCCGAGGTCGAACCTCAGATACTCCATTGGTTCGTGGCCGTCCTTCAAGGGGACGGAGTCTTCTCGAACGTCTTCCGTCCTCCAATCGGCTAGCTCTGTAGTTCCAGGCAGTAGTGCGCCTCGAGATCGCTGAACAGCACGTTCAGCAGCGTCCGAACGCACGTGACGAACTTTCAACTCAGAGTATCGCCCCAAGGACCGGGGCAAAGGAGAGACGAATGACTTTCGCAGCTTGGCTGCGCGCGAGCGTTGCAATCCTCGCGCTTCAACTGGCGTCGACCGACGCAGATGCCGATGGTGGCCCCAATACGGCTCCGGTATCCCTGCGAGCAATCCTCGCACACGCGGCTGAGCACGCTCCGCGCTTGCGGGTTAGCCGAGCAGAGCTCGAACGCGGTAAGGCCGCGGTCGATGGCGCATCCGTCGTGCTCCAACGCAACACGCTTGCAGGAGCGGCAGCGGGGCCGCGCATCGCAGAAGGCGCACGAGGCGTCGATTTCCAGGTCTGGCTGACCCAACCGATCGAAATCGCCGGCGAGCGCAAACAGCGAATCCGGACCGCCACAAAATTCGACGAGCTGATGCGAAAGGAGCTCGAAGAGGCGGAATGGATCGTGCATCGTGAAGTCCACGCAGCATTCCACACGGCGCTCGTGGCGCGCGAACGCTGGAAAGTCGTCGATAAGCTTCTGGTCTCGACCGAGGAACTGGTGTCCGTGGCCGAACGTCGCCTTCAAGCTGGCGACATCTCGCCGCTGGCGGTTCGTCTCGCCAAGGGTGAGCTCGCGCAGGCCCGGCAGACATCGTTGAGCGCCGAGCGTGCGTATCGATCCGCCCAGCTGAAGCTCGCGGAAATATCGGGCTGGCCTCCGGATGTCCTTCCGGAGCCGCTTGGGGAGCTGGATGACCCGAGACGCGCACCAGCCATCGACGACCTCCTGCAGTTGGCCGCCGAGCAGCACCCGGGTATCGCGGCGCGTGAAAGCGCAGTCGAAGAAGCAGAGGCCCGCGTACGACTCGAGGACCGCGAAGCCTGGCCGGAGCCTTCCCTCGGCGTGATGTACACACGGGAGTCGCTGCCCAACGTCCGCATCCACGAGCACATCGTTCAAGGGACGATGATCTTGCCGATCCCATTCTCGCAGCGCAATCAGGACGGGCGTGCAAGGGCTCGGGCCGACCTCAGCGTCCGCCGCGCCGAAGAGCATTCGTTTCGCCAGACTCTGCAAGCACGGCTCACTCGGGCGGCCATCGCGGTCGACGCCGACGCCAATCGCATCGCAGCCTACGGGACGGAAATCCTGCCGGCGTTCGAAGGGAACCTCAAGCTCCTGCGTCGCGCGTTCGAGCTTGGCGAAGTCGATCTGCTGCAAGTACTAGTCGCGCGGGAACGGCTGCTGAGGATTCAACAAGACGCACTGACCGCACACCACGACTACTACCGCGACGTCGCCGCGCTCGAATCGGAGGTCGGCACGGAGATATGGCCCGACGAGCACCATGATCACGAACAGGACAGCGGAGAGCACGATGACGAATAGACACCAATTGTTTCGAGCGATGCTCGTGCTGTCCTTGCTCGCTGGCTGCGAGAGCGAGCCACCGTCCGACGCCCATCAGCACGAATCCGCTCACGACGAGCACAAGCCGGCGGGGATGGTGCGAATCTCGAAACTCGGGCTCGAACGGGGCGGAATTACAACCGAGCGCGTTCGTATGGAGCGTCTCATCGGAGGAATCGACGTCCCAGCCGAGGTTCAGCTCAATCCGGACCGCACTGCACATGTGACGCCCATGGTGGCAGGTCAAATCGACGAGGTTCATGTCTCTCTTGGCGATTCGGTGGAGGCCAAGCAAGCGCTGGCAACGATGCGAAGCGTAGCACTCGGCGAAGCTCGCTCTTCGGTAGCCAACTCACGCGCCGGAGTAGAAGTCGCGCGCGCAAACTTCGTGCGGCAGGAGGAGCTCAAACGCGAAGGCATCGGTTCCGAACGAGCCTATCTAGAGGCCCAGGGCGAGCTGCGAAGCGCCGAAGCCGACCTCGCTGCGGCGAACGAACGGCTGCAGGTGTACGGCGGTCGCAAGGGAGCTGGAAGCACGACGACGATTCGGAGCCCGTTGAGCGGCACGGTCATCGAACGGCACGCGACCGCCGGCGAGGTGGTATCGGAGGGCAGCTCACTTTTCATGGTGTCGGATTTGTCTCAGGTCTGGGTGGTTGGACGGGTCTACGAACAGGACGTGGTAGCAGCTCGCATTGGAGCGCCAGCGGTGGTTTCCCTCCAAGCGTACCCCGGCAAGGAATGGAAGGGTGAGGTGAGCTACGTCAGCCATACGCTCGATCCGCACACCCGCACGCTCGGAATTCGGGTCGAGCTCGACAATCCAGACGGAACACTCCGACCCGGCCTGTTTGGACGAATCTCACTGAGCCCGGAGGGCGAGGGCGCCGAAGAGGTCGCGGTCATTCCGCAGAGCGCGGTGCAGCGGGTCGATGGTCAAACGCTGGTGTTCGTGGCAACCGACCAGTCCGGCGTGTTCAGCCCGACGTTCGTGACTTTGGGTGCACAAACGAAGGGCAAAGTCGAAGTGCGCAGCGGCGTTCTCGAAGGCGATCAAGTCGTCGTGTCTGGCGCTTTCACTCTGAAATCGGAGCTGTTGCGCGGCCGCCTCTCTGAAGGCGACCACGACCACTAAGAGGCATCATGATCGAACGTCTCCTCGATTTTTCCATTCGAAACCGCGCCGTCGTCATTTTCGGGGTCTTGCTCATGGGAGCGCTCGGACTTCGCGCGGCCCAACAACTGCCCATCGATGCCGTCCCGGACGTCACCAACGTGCAGGTACAGGTTCTCACTACGGCACCCGCGCTCGGCCCGCTCGAAGTCGAGCAGTTCATCACGTTCCCCGTCGAAACGGTCATGAGCGGCCTCCCCCATCTCGCGGAAGTGCGAAGTCTTTCGAGGTTCGGCTTGTCGTCCGTCACAATCGTCTTCGAAGAGGGAACCGACATCTATTTTGCGAGGCAGCTCGTGACCGAGCGTCTCGCCCAGGCGCGCCAAGCGATTCCAGAAGGCTACGGCCATCCGACCATGGGACCCATTTCAACCGGTCTCGGCGAAATCTATCAGTTCACCGTCGAGGGTGATCCGATGTGCCCGGCCGGCGAACCAGACGCGGAGGGCTGCTACACGCCGATGGAGCTACGAACCGTCCTGGACTGGTACATTTCATACCAACTCCGTTCCGTTCCAGGCGTGGTCGAGGTGAACACGTTCGGCGGGGAGTTGAAGACCTATGAGGTCCAACTAGACCCTGCGCGCCTGACGGCGCTCGACATTCCGCTGGGCGACGTATTCGAAGCGATCGAGCGCAACAATGCCAACGCCGGCGGCGCATACATCCAACAATCGGGGGAGCAGCTTCTCATTCGCGGAGAAGGTTTGATCGCCAACCTCGAAGACATTCGCCGCATCGTCGTAGCCAATCGCCACGAAGGCACGCCGATCACGATCAACGACCTCGGCACGGTCGCAAACGCTCCCATGGTCCGACAAGGCGCGGCGACGCTCGAAGGCAAGGGTGAAACGGTGATCGGCATCGCGATGATGTTGATGGGTGCCAACGCACGGGAAGTGGCGCGCGACGTGGAAGCCAAGCTGGAGGAGATTCGGCCGACGCTTCCCGACGGGGTGAGGGTCGAAGCATTCTACGACCGTACAGACTTGGTCGATCGAACCATTCGCACCGTTGCCACGAACCTGATCGAAGGCGGGATCCTGGTAGTCGTGGTCCTGCTTCTGTTGCTCGGCAACGTCCGGGGCGGTCTCTTGGTGGCGTCGGTGATTCCCTTGTCGATGCTGGGCGCTTTCATCGCGATGCGGGCGGCAGGCCTTTCCGGAAATCTGATGAGCTTGGGCGCGATCGACTTCGGATTAATCGTCGACGGCTCCGTCGTCATCGTGGAAAACGTGGTTCGGGTTTTGAACGATCGGCGTCCGACCGGTCGCGGGATTCAATCTACCGTGCACGAGGCTGCCCTCGAAGTCGGTAGGCCGGTCGCCTTCGCCGTCGTCATCATCATTCTCGTCTACGTTCCTGTGCTCTCCTTGCGTGGCGTCGAAGGCAAGATGTTCCAGCCCATGGCGCTGACGGTCGTGTTCGCCTTGGCGACGTCTCTCGTGCTGGCGCTGACCTGGGTGCCTGCGCTCTGCACCTTCGTCTTCCGGAAGGGTGTCGTCGAGCACGAGACCTGGCTGCTTCACAGGATTCGAGCTTGGTACGAACCCTGGCTGGAACGCTCGCTCGCACGACCCAAGGTAACGTTCGCGCTTGCAACCGGAATCTTCGCAATATCCGTGGCCGTTGTGCCATTTCTCGGCGCGGAGTTCGTCCCGACCCTCGAGGAAGGGGCGATCGCGATGCACGCGATTCGACTCCCCTCCGTCTCACTCGAAGAGTCGGTGAAAGCAACCGGCCGTGTGGAACGCGTCCTTCGCGAACGATTCCCCGATGAAATCGAGACCGTGGTGTCGAAGACCGGACGACCCGAGGTGGCCACCGACCCGATGGGAGTCGAGCTTTCTGACGTGATCATCATGCTCACGCCGATCTCGGATTGGAGCGCAGCGGACACCCGGGACGAGCTGGTCGAAGCCATGGAACGAACCCTCCTCGATGAGGTACCCGGTCAACGCTTCTCGTTCTCTCAGCCTATCGAGATGCGGATGAACGAGTTGATCAGTGGTGTCCGCTCCGATGTCGCAGTCAACATCTACGGCGAGGACTTGGACGCATTGAAGAGAGCCGGAGACGACCTCGTGAGGATTCTCGGCACCGTGCCGGGCGCAGCGGATGTCAAAGCCGAACAGTCGGCGGGGCTTCCGGTTCTCCGCGTTCAAATCGATCGTGACCGCATCGCCCGCTACGGAATCAACGTGAGCGATGTTCTCGATGCGGTCGCAGCAATGGGAGGACGTCGGGTCGGAGAGGTCTTCGAAGGCCAGCGCCGATTCGCATTGCAAGTCCGATATCGCGAGGACGCGCGTTCGAGCATCGACGCGATTCGTCAAATCCCGATCGCATCGCCCACGGGTACGCTGATTCCGCTTGGGCAGCTCGCCAAATTGAGCGTCGAGGAAGGGCCCGCCCAGATCAACCGCGATCGCATTCAACGCCGACTGACGGTAGAAGCCAACGTTCGCGGCCGCGACCTCGGCGGCTTCGTATCGGAAGCACAGGAGCGAATCGAAGAGGCTGGTGTGCTACCCGCAGGCTACTTCCTCGAGTGGGGCGGCCAGTTCAAGAATCTTCGAGAAGCGACGGAGCGGCTGATCGTCGCTGTCCCGATCGCCCTACTCCTGATCTTCTTGCTGCTGTACATGACCTACAACGCCGTCAAACCCGCGCTGATCGTCTACCTCAACGTGCCGTTTGCGGCGACGGGCGGGATTCTTGCCCTCTTGACGCGCGGGATGCCGTTTTCGATTTCGGCGGGCGTTGGGTTCATCGCCCTATTCGGCATCGCCGTCCTGAATGGCGTCGTTTTGATCTCCTACATCATTCAGCTTCGAGAAGACGGAGCGACAGTGGATGATGCGGTGAGACAGGGAGCGCTCACGCGGCTGAGACCGGTGCTCATGACTGCGGCCGTCGCCGCCTTTGGTTTCGTCCCGATGGCCTTGTCGACCAGCGCCGGCGCTGAAGTGCAACGGCCGCTCGCCACCGTGGTCATCGGAGGCCTGGTCACGGCTACTTTGCTGACGCTCTTGGTTTTGCCCGCGGTGTATGCATGGCTGGGCAAGGAAGGGGACTAGCACCGTTCGGCAGCTTCGAACCGCCCTTTCATCTTCCCCAACCACAAGCTCATCAGGGCGGGCTTCGGAAGACCGAGCGAACGCAACTCGTCCGCGATTGGGTGTGCACCGAGTTCCATTTTCACGCCGCCCATCCGAACGCCGAGGTTTTCGGCGCTCGAAATGAACGGCGTTTTGTGCAGCGCCCCTTCGATGTAACTGTAGGTGCATAGCGCTTGCTCGGGAAACGCGCGGCTCCCGCCCATCGGAAAACTGATCTTGAGCACGTTCTGCCCGTCCTTGTTCCAAATGCATCGGGCGCGTTCGCCGCTCGTGTCGAAATCGATTTCATCGACGGTCTTGGGAAAACCCCAAATCGTTCGGCCCGCATCGCAGGTGAACGACTGGTTCACCGGAAGATGAACGATGTGGGTCGGAAGCAGCCCGCGCATCATGTCGATCGCCGCACCCATGTAGGGCACGCCCTTCCGATCTTCGCGCTTGCGAACGAAGAACGCAATTGAGACCTCGTTGTAGTCCCCGAGGTCGTTGTCGCGGTAGTCGATGCACGCGATGCTGAGCAGTCCGCGCCCTGGAAGGACTTCGGCGATCTCGAGCTCGGGGCCGGGAAGCAGTGCCTGGGCTGCGCGCGCGCTGACCAGCCAGGTTGCGGTCGCCGAGCAAGCATCCCGTACGATACAGGGCATGGTCACGGTGCGACCTTGAATCAGGTAGTCCGCGGGGCGGGCCTCATGCAGCTCGGCTTCCATTGCCGCGGAGTATATGGAAGGCTCCCGTCCGCCGCCACGGAAAGCATCATCGGATGACCACCGAAACTCGCCGCCTCTCTTTCCTCGACCGTTACCTCACGCTTTGGATCTTCGTTGCAATGGCTGTCGGCATCGGCCTTGGCTACCTGGTGCCGGGGTTCGCGGAGGCGCTCGATGCCATGAGCGTCGGCACGACCTCCATCCCGATCGCAGTGGGCTTGATCCTCATGATGTACCCGCCTCTCGCCAAAGTCCGGTACGAGGAAATGGGCCGCGTGTTCACGAACAAGAAGGTGCTGACGCTTTCACTAGTTCAGAACTGGATTATCGGCCCGGTGCTGATGTTCACCTTGGCGGTCACGTTTCTGCCCGACAAACCCGAGTACATGGTCGGGCTGATCATCATCGGCCTGGCGCGCTGCATTGCGATGGTCATTGTCTGGAACGACCTGGCGCTCGGAGATCGGGAGTTCGCTGCAGGCCTGGTAGCTTTCAACTCGATCTTTCAGATCTTGTTCTTCTCGGTTTACGCTTGGTTCTTCGTGACCTGGCTGCCCACGCGGCTAGGCCTCGAAGGGGTGGTCGTCGACATCACAATCACCGAAATCGCCAAGAGCGTCGCGATCTATCTCGGCATCCCTTTCGCCGCCGGCTTCCTGACGCGCAGGGGGCTCATCAAGGCAAAGGGACGCGATTGGTACGACGAGTCGTTCGCCCCGCGCATCGGTCCGATCACGCTGGTCGCCCTACTCTTCACGATTGTCGTCATGTTCTCGCTGAAAGGCGATACGATCGTCGCGCTGCCACTCGATGTCGTTCGCATCGCCGTGCCGCTCCTGATCTATTTCGTGGCGATGTTCTTCATTTCGTTCTGGCTCTCGAAGGTCGCCGGGGCCAACTATCCGGAAGCGACGACGCTGTCCTTCACCGCAGCCTCCAACAACTTCGAGCTGGCGATCGCGGTCGCGGTGGCGACGTTTGGCATTCATCACGGCGCCGCGTTTGCCGCGGTGATCGGGCCCCTCGTCGAGGTGCCCGTGATGATCGCCCTGGTCAGCGTCGCCCTTTGGATTCGGAAGAGATACTTCGCTCCAGCAGCCGTGCTAGAAGCCTAACGTCATGAGCGAAAGCCCGAAGAGAGTGGCAGTGGTCACAGGCGCCAGCCGCGGCGTCGGAAAAGGAATTGCCATCGCCCTCGGTGCCACAGGCGCCACCGTGTATGTCACCGGCCGCAGCCACGAAGGCGGCAAGGAGCATCCTCTTGGCGGAACGGTGCAAGCCACGGCAGCCGCGATCACCGAAGCAGGGGGCACTGGGTTTGCCGTCACCTGCGACCACGCCGATGACGAGCAGGTGCGCCGGTTGTTCGAACGCGTGGACAAGCAGCAAGGGCGCCTCGACATCCTGGTCAACAACGCAACCGCAATTCCGAGAGAGCTCACCAAGCCCGGACCGTTCTGGGAGAAATCCCTCGACCTGCTGCGCATTCTCGACGTCGGGCAACGCTCCCACTATGTCGCCAGCTACTTTGCCGCGCCGCTCCTCGTTCGCACCGGAGGCGGCCTCGTGGTGTTCACCTCGAGCTACGGCGGGCGTTGCTATATGCACGGCCCGGCGTATGGCGCTGGCAAAGCAGGCGTCGACAAGATGGCGATGGACATGGCGGTGGACCTCCGCGATCACGATGTCGCTGCGATCAGCCTCTGGCTCGGTTTCGTTCGAACGGAACGCAACGAACCGCTCTTCCAGCACCCCGACGCCATGAAGGGTCCGTACGGGAAGGTCCTCGCCAATGCCGAGAGCCCCGAGCTGATCGGCCGCGTCATCGAATCACTGCATCGGGACGGGAAACTCATGGAGCGCTCGGGCCGCGTGCTCATCGTGGCGGAGCTCGCAGAGGAGCTGGGCATCTCCGAAGCCGATGGACGCCAGCCGAAGTCGAACCGAAACGTCCTTGCTTCTCCACCTGAGCCCAGCCCGGTCGTGGTCCGCTAGGCTACCCGCGAGAACAGGTACAGCATCTCCGTCGCGATCTGTAGGCAGCGCTCGTCGTAAGCGGCGGTTTCTCGCGACGTCCCGTCGGCGACTTTGGGATCTTCGTATCGAATCGGCGCACGGATGGCCGCTCCCGCGACGACCGGACATGCCTCGTCCGCATCGGAGCAGGTCATGATCGCCGCAAAGCCTTCGGCGGGATTGAACGGGTCGGTGTATGTCTTCGAGAAGCACTCCATAGCCGGTCCGCCGTCATCGAACGTCACCTGGTAGTGCGGATTAACGCCGCCCGGATTCTCGACGGCGAAGCCGGCCTTCTCAATAGCTACCACGGCGCGCGGGTTGAATGCCGTCGCTTCGGTCCCACCCGAATACGTACGCACGCAATCAATGCCGAAGTGCGCAGCAGCCACAGCCGCCCAGAGCTGGCCCATGTGGCTCCGCCGTGAGTTGTGCGTGCAGATGAAGGTGAGCTCGGCTACCTCCCCTGCCTTGCGTTTCGAGGAAACAAACACCGCAACGTCTTCGAGCGCACGCTTGCGCTTCTGAGAAATCCCATCCATGAGCGGCAACGCGTGGCGGATGTAGGCTTCGAGCGCAGGGTACATTCGCCCGTTTCGTAGCCCCACTGACCCTCGAAAGCCATGCTTTTGTGCCGCTTCGTGTTGCCGTCGGGGGGTCATCGCGGATATCGTCATGCGGCGACTACATCGGTTTCTTCCGCGAGGACATGTTCGATGAAGGGCAGAAGCGTCGAGCGGGATCGGTGAATCCCTGGCCATCCGGTTGGCCGAGGCCGGTGCAAAAGTGCTGTTGGGGGCTCGCTCGCAGGACAAGCTCGTCGAAGTCCAACAGAAGATCGAACTTCGCGGGGGGGAGTCCCTGATCCATATCTGCGACCTATCGAATCCCCAAGACGCCGACCGGCTGGTGCGCGAGGTGCTGGACCAGTACGGACACGTCGATTTGCTCGTCAACAACGCGGGACGCTCGATCCGCCGGGGCGTTTCGCATTCCTACGACCGATATCACGACTTCGAGCGCTCGATGCGTTCAGCCGCTCGATCGCGAGCGAGGTCGTCACCGACGGTGTCTGTATCACGACCGTCTACATGCCGCTGGTGCGCACGCCCATGATCGCACCGACCAAGATGTACGAAGCGGTTCCGACCCGATCACCCGACGAAGCGGTCGACATGATCGTCGACGGAATCATCAACCGCAAGAAGCGCGTCGCCACCCGACTCGGTGTCTTCGGAGAGGTGAGTTACGCGCTCGCGCCCAAGCTCATCGACCGGATCCTCAACACCGGATTCCGCCTGTTCCCCGATTCGCCGAAAAAGGGCAAGGAAGACGAGCACAGGCCACCGGGACCCGAAGCATTGGCGTTCGCACACATCATGCACGGGATCCACTGGTAGGAAGCCACATCGCGGGTTAGTCCTCTAGTGGAGATCCCCATGGAACGAACAGGGACCAAGCTTTTTGAAGCGACGGCGATGCCCGACCGAGACTGGTGGCAGGCGCTTTGGCCCGATCCGAAGCGCGTCCTCGAGCAGATAGGTGTCGTTCCGGGGATACGGGCCATCGATCTTTGCAGTGGCGATGGCTACTTCACCGCCCCAATGGGACAGCTGGTAGCAGATGGGTCGGTTGTTGCAGTGGAGCTTTCGACCGAGATGATGGCCGCAGCGCGCGCAGAGGTGAAACGGGCGGGGGTTCGCAACGTTACGTTCATTCAAGATGACGCGATGAAGCTGGCCGAGCTGATTCAGGAGCCGGTGGACTTGGTGTTGATTGCCAATACGTTCCATGGAGCACCGGATCATTCGGGTCTCGCTCGCGCCGTTCGATCAACGCTCAGAGCTGACGGGATCTTCGTCGTCATCAACTGGTGGCCAAGGCCGCGCGAAGAAACTACCGTTCTTGGCAAACCTCGCGGACCGCGCGCGGACTTGCGCTTTTCGCCGGAACAGGTTGCCGTTTGGGTGGAGCCGGCGGGGTTCCGACTTCGCGAGGTAGAAGAGGTAGGCCCGTACCATTACGGCGCAATCTTTGAAGCGACGGCGAGGGAAGAGTGACGATGTACTTCGCAGCACTCACGGGTCTACTCGTCGGCGTCGGCTACGGATACATCGCTCAGCGCGGAGCGTTTTGCATGAACTCTGGGTTTCGCATCGCGGTCACGGAACGGAACACGACGAAAGTGAAGTCCTATGTTCTCGCCATTGCGCTGCAGATGCTCATCGTGCCGCTGGTATTCGCCCTGGGGCTCTCGAGCCCTACCTACCCAGCCATGTTTCCTATCGGAGCCGTATTGGGCGGCCTTCTTTTCGGTGCGTCCATGCGCTGGGCCGGCGGTTGCGCTGCGGGTGTCTGGTACAAGGTGGGGTCGGGAAGCCTTGGCGCCCTCACCGCTGTCTTGGGGATGGCGATCGGCGCTGCCGCGCTCGAGCTCGGTCCACTGGTCGGTCTGCGCACGGCGGTTCAATCAGCGGGCCCCTCTGTGAGCAGCGATCCTTTCGGCGCATCGTGGGCCTGGGCACCGGTGGCCGGAGTCTTGCTGGTTTTGCTCTTGTTGCGAGCAACTCCCGGTCAGGCCGGTGCCTGGTCTTGGCAGCGCACTGGCATTTTGATGGGTCTCGTCGGAATCGTTGCCTGGCCGCTATCGAGTCTCGCGGCCCGCGACTTTGGGATGGCCGTGGTCCCGGGAACGGTCAGTCTGCTCGCTGAGCCCTTGAGGCGCCTGATGAGTTGGGATGTGCTGTTCGTATTGGGCATCCCGCTCGGAGCGTTCGTGGCTGCTCGAAGAAGTGGACCCGTCGTGGCCTCGAAGGTTTCCGCGGTGGGCGCGAGCAAGCATTTCGCCGGAGGCCTCGGCCTCGGTGTGGGGGCATCGTTAGCTGCCGGCTGCACAGTCGGACACGGACTGACTGGTGTTCCGCTCCTGGCGCCGGGCAGCATCCTCGCGATCCTGTCGATCTTCGCCGGCAGTGCGATCACGTCGTTCTGGGCCCAACGAGGCATGAGCCCGGCTCTCGGCCAGGGGCATTCTTAAACGCTGTCGGCCACGCTGATCTTTTTCAGCAGCACCTCGAGAAGCGCAAGCGAGCGGACGTCACGATCAGGGTGATCGAAGAAGTGATCCACTCCGGTTTCGACGATGGTCAGCCCGCCCGGCAGCAATTGGTCGATAAGCATCGTGAGTCCGTCGTTTGGGCCGAGCTCGCGCATGCGGGAGTAGCCGAAGGCACCTCGATTGGAGATGTCACCCGACAGCGGTACCGGGACGTAACTCACGAGGAGCACGTGCTCGGGGAATCGAAGGTTTGCAAAATGAGGACGACGGCGGCTGGTTTTGAGGCTGCGCGCGCCGTCGAGGTCGAAGCCCTGTAGACCGAGGTGGAGCTGCGAGATCCAGCACACGGTTGGATTGAGCGCCCAGTCGGCAAAGGGAGAGCCCTGATGGACGCCACCGATGCTCAACCACGCCCGGACATGCGTCGTCTCGTCTGGACGGAGAATCCCGCCGAGCGCGACGGCGATCTCGGCCCCGGACTTGCTAGCGCTGACAACGAGGACCTCCCTCCCCTCGCGCTGCAGACGCCGCAGCGCGTCGCCGATGATCTCGGCGTTGGACTCGACCGTGCCGTTTTCGTCCGTCTCGATCAGCACCGCCGGAACCCCCACACGCGCGAGCTGCTCTAGCTGCCCGTGGAAGTCACCCCCCGTCTCGGCGCCGTGAGACTTGTAGAACCAGCCCGGCGCAAAGGCGACGGTGAGACGCGAGCCCGAGGGGTCGACCTCCGGGCTCTCTCCGGTTTGCATCAGCCGGCGGACGGCGTCCGCATACGCTCGCTGGATCGAATCACTTGGATTGTGGGCGCTGACGGCTTCCGTGAAGAAGAGCGTAGCCACATCGGTGGAGTAGCGATCGGTGAGATAACTCAGCGTCGGCTCGGTTGGAAGCAACCCATCAACGAGGTGGGTGCGACGAATCTCGTCCAGATCTGACGGAAGCGACCGTCCTTCGAGGTAGTCACGCGCGATAGGATGGTCAACGCGGGCCGTCCAAGTTAGCTGCGCGACCCTACCGTGAGCCTGGAGATCACCCTGAGTCGACGCACACCCTGGCGTGTTGGCAAAGGCGACCAGCATCAATACGGGTAAGACCCGAGACGAAGTGAGAAAACGATCCATCATCAAGACTCCTGAATGAGGCTGTGCACGAGAAGGTCGACCACTGCTTCTTCAACAGCGTCCTCCTCGATCGATTGTGGAGACGGGTCCCAGTGGCGGTGGACGGCCCAGAACGCCACGGTCTCGAGCAAGGCCCGCGCGGCCACCGGAATACTTGGAACAGGGCGCAGGTGCCCCGACTCGATCCGGGTCCGGAGATAATGCATCAAGAGCTCGTGTTGCGCCGAGCGACCGCGGCCAAACCACACGGCAGCGAGGTCCGGATGCTCGGACGCGCAGCGGTCGACGAGCTTGATCGCGAAGCGGTTCCCGCTCATGCGTCGATAGAGATCGACGAGCACCTCGTAGAGCTCCGATCGCACGTCGCGAGGCGGCCTGGACGAGACCGCTCTGACGAGAGCCAAGTCGGCCGCCTTTGCAGCAATACGGCTCTCGAGCCGCGCGATTGTGGCCCCTGGAGGCGGAGTCTCGATCGGGAGCTCGGTCACCTCGGGCAAGGGCTCGTCATGATCGGCGTAGCGAACCGCCGCATCGAAAAGCGCCGCCTTGCTCTGGACGTATCCGTAGATGGTTCCCTTGGCGACTCCCAAGGCTGCCGCCACATCCGCCATCTGCGTCTGCCGATAGCCTTGCGCAATGAACGTTTCCGTGGCGACCTCGATGAGCTGCTGCAGCCGGTCAGGTGGAATCGCGCGAGCCATGACTCG
>Ga0209567_10000249_pt1 | contig 29041 bp, 28 predicted proteins | sample COG_12_FD_184756 | JGI IMG/M metagenome (GOLD analysis project Ga0209567, IMG submission 184756) | Pelagic marine sediment microbial communities from the LTER site Helgoland, North Sea, for post-phytoplankton bloom and carbon turnover... | ecosystem: Environmental > Aquatic > Marine > Neritic... | reverse complement strand
ACTCACGGCCAGCATCATGCGCTTGCCCGTGAGCTTGTCGCCATCCTGTCCGTAGGCAAAGCCGTGTTCGAGTACGAGATCCTGCCATTCCTTGATAATCGATGGCGTGGAGTACCAGAACAACGGGAACTGAAACACGATTACATCGTGGTCCAGCAGGCGCCGCTGCTCGATATTGACGTCGATATCGAAGCGTGGATAGTCACGATACAGGTCGACATACGTAACGCCATCGACCGCTGCCGCAGCCTGCGCCATGTAGCGATTGATGTGTGAGTACTTGTGACCCGGGTGGGCGTAGTAGACGATCGGCTTGGCCATGCGGAGATAGTAACGTGTCGGAGGGCGTGGTGTTCAAGCATCTGGGGTCCACGTTCCCAATCGCGTAGACTCCCATTTCGTTGTCGACGCTCAGGAGCCACCATGGATGTGTCGCCCAGGTTCTGGGACAAGATTGCGGTCAAGTACTCGAAGCAGAAGATTGCTGACGAGGAGTCGTACCGGAAGAAGCTCGAGAAATCGCAAAGCTATTTCCGGCCGGACATGGAACTGCTGGAGTTCGGCTGTGGTACCGGTGGCACCGCGATTCTTCATGCCCCACACGTAAAGCACATTCGGGCCATCGATATTTCGCCGAAGATGATCGAGATTGCCGAAGGCAGGGCCGCTGCGGCCAGCGTGGACAATATCGATTTCGAGGTTCAGACGATTGAGAACCTCGATGCGCCCGACCAAGCCTTCGACGCCATTCTTGGGCTCAGCATCATGCACCTCGTGCAGGACAAGGAGGCGGTGTTAGACAAGGTACTCCGCCTGTTGAAACCAAATGGTGTGTTTATCAGCAGCACGGTATGCATGAGCGATATGGCGCGCGTGTTTCGCTACGTCATACCGCTCATGCAATTCTTTGGTCGTGCGCCATTCGTTGCGTATTTCTCACGCGAGGAATTACTGCAGAGCATCAGGACGGCCGGTTTCGAGATCGATTACGACTGGCAGCCGGGCAAGAGCGCCGCTGTGTTTGTCGTGGCAAAGAAACCCGCCTGACCCAGGAAGACCGTCTGGAGTCGCGGCAAATCCGCATATACGAAAGCCTCGCAAGTCGCCAGAATGTGCCGGGAAACATCGGAATAACGGAGTACTCGACACGCTCGCTGCGACAACATGGCCAACTACCTTCTGGACATCGTCATCCTGCTGACGGCAGCCCTGGTTGCTGTCCCGCTGTGCCGCGCAGCGGGTTTTGGTGCGGTTCCCGGATTTCTTGTTGCCGGTGTTTTGGTTGGGCCGTCCGGACTCGCACTGATCGACAATGTCTACGAGATCGGCCAATTGGCGGAACTGGGCGTCATCCTCCTCTTGTTTGTCATCGGCATCGAACTCAGGCCAACGCGCCTGTGGCTGATGCGGCGCATGGTCTTCGGACTCGGGACCCTGCAATTATTGATTACCGGGGCCTTGCTCACGGTCGGCGCTCACATATTTCTGGACGTTCCCTACCGCGCGGCTATCGTGATCGGCCCCGCGCTCGCGCTCTCATCCACTGCTTTTGTGTTGCAGCTACTTGCCGAGCAAAGAAAGCTGCGCTCCGATTACGGCAGGGCATCGCTGGCCGTGCTACTGCTTCAGGACCTGGCGGTGGTGCCGCTTCTCGCGCTCGTACCCTTGCTTGCAATCCAGGAATTGGCGATTGGCGCGGACATCGCGTTCGCCCTGCTGGAAACCGTCGGGATTCTCCTGCTCGTCGTCGTCGGCGGCCGCTACCTGCTGCAGCCAGTTCTACATCGCGTAACACGCGCGCGTACCCAGGAGATATTCACGGCCCTGGTTGTCGTGCTGGTGCTGGGTACGGCACTCCTGACTGAACATGTCGGCTTATCCATGGCCATGGGTGCGTTTATCGCCGGCCTGCTGATTGCAGACTCGCCCTATCGCCACGGTATCGTCGCCGAGATCCAGCCATTTCGTGGCCTGCTGGTCGGGCTGTTCTTCATGTCCATGGGCATGTCACTCGATCTCAACACGTTCCTCGCACAGCCTCTAATGTTGCTCGGGCTGCTCCTCGTACTGATTGGTGTGAAGTTCGTCGTACTGTGGCCGCTGGTCCGGTCTTTCGGCCTGGGAACCTCCACGGGCGCGGCGGTGAGCCTGCTACTCGCACAAAGCGGCGAGTTCGGCCTGATCCTGTTCGCCTACACGCTCGAGGTGAACCTCATCGACAAAGTGCTGTTCCAGCAGCTGATGGTGGTCGTCGTACTCAGTATGCTGGCGACACCGGCGCTGGCTTACCTGGCGCAACGCCTCGTGGCTACCCCCGATGATCTGAGGGATACCAGCGAGGATACGCCGGCGCCGGCACGCATCGTGGTAGCGGGGTTCGGCCGCGTGGGTCGGCGAATCGGCCAGATTCTCACGCAAGCCGGCAAGTCTTACGTTGCCGTCGACTACGACTCATCGCTCGTCCTGCGGGAGCGTGCCGCTGGTCATCGGATCTTCTATGGCGATGTACGGCGGCCCGAGGTCCTGCGCTCTATCGGCGTTGCGAATGCCGACCTGGTGATCGTCACATTGGACGACTTCGAGGCCACGGAAGATGTGGTCGCCGCGATGCAGCAGGTGCATCCGGATCTGACGGTACTGGTCAGGGGGCACAATTCGGAACAATGCCAGACCTTGCGGAAACTTGGTGCAAGCCTCGTAGTATCTGAGAACCTCGAGGCGAGCCTGGAACTCGCTCGCGAAGCACTGATCCGTGACGACGGTGACGCAGACCGGGCGGAGAAGCTTATCCTGCGCTTTCGCGATGAGCATTACGATGACGTGAAGCGCGAAGATTGACGCCAGGGGCGGATCGATTCGCGAAGCGAATCAAGACGCCGAAGGCGCCCGCAGGGTGAAGATCGGCATTAGCCGATCTGAATCCATCGAACGTGGTTCTCAGCTACTGGTCGCAGATACGAGAAGACCCCCTGAAAGGGGGCCTTCTCGTATCTGGTGGCCAGGGGCGGAATCGAACCACCGACACGCGGATTTTCAATCCGCTGCTCTACCAACTGAGCTACCTGGCCATATTGGGCGGGCTATTAGACCGATCTCCGAGGGCCCAGTCAAGGCCCGTGCTCACAGCCGGCGAAAACCGCTTCCGACTACCGTATTATTGGGCCCTGGGCTATCGGTCCCAGCCAACCAAGAGAGACTCTCGTGACCAGCCAATTTCGAAGTATCTTTCGCCGACTGCTCATCCTCGCCGTATTTTCATGGGCCCTCCCCGCCCAGGGGCAGGAAGTCATCATATTTGCGAGCATCGATGAAATCATCGAATGGTACCAGGCGGAGGATTTCTGGGGCGAAGAGCAGCGCGACGAACAACTCACCGTTCCTCGTGTCATCCTGACCGGTATCAATCCCCGCTGGCGAGCCGAAGCGCAGAACCTGCACGTCCCGTACAAGAAAGAGATCTTCTATCGCGCCATGCTGCCGCTGATCCTGCATGCCAACGGCATGGTTCTCGATCGTCGGGCGGCATTTTCGCGAGTCAAGGATGCACTGGAATCCGGCGATGAAATCGCGGCCGACGATTTCGAGAAGCTGCGCTCAGCCGCAGTGCTCGTGCGCGTCGCCGATGCGGAGACCGCTGCATCACTCGAGCCGGCGGACGAGAACCTCGCCGAGATCATCGATGAGTTGCTCTACAAGGTCGATATCATCCCAGCCGGACTCGCACTGGGACAGGCAGCCTACGAGAGCGGTTACGGCACTTCGAGATTCGCGGTCGAAGGCAATGCCCTCTTTGGACAATGGACCTATGGCGGCAAGGGCCTGGTTCCTGAGCAACAGCGTAAAAGCCTGGGGGACCATCGCATCGCGGCGTTCGACTGGCCGTTCGATAGTGTCCGCGGCTACTTCATCAACCTGATGTCGCACCCGGCCTACGAGGACTTTCGCCGGCTACGCGCCGAAGCAAGAGCCGCAGGCCGCCCGCTCACGTCCATGGAACTGGCCGACGGATTGATCAGGTATTCAGAACGCGGCCAGGAGTACGTGGATACGCTCAAGGGGATCATCCGCGTCAATCGCCTCGACATTGCAGACGATGCGGTCTTCAGGGACGAGCCCATGCGTTTCTCGATCGGCGCCAAAGACGCGGCGGCTGCCGAGGAGCTTCGTAACCGCATTGAGGAAATGCGGGCGTCCGGCGAACTGGCGCAGATCGTGGCACGCATGCGTCTTGAGTAGCGTCCGCGAATGAGGGGCAGAGACCTCGTCGACCTGATCGCGCTCGGCTTCCTGTGGGGTGCGTCGTTCCTGTTTATGCGTATCGCGGGCCCCGAGTTCGGCGCGTTCGCGCTCGTGGAAGTTCGTGTCGCGATCGCGGCGGTCGTGCTTGTGCCGATGCTCTACGCCAAGGGCCAGTTCGATCAACTCACCGACAACTGGACCGTGCTCGGCATCCTCGGGGTCCACAACACTGCGCTGCCCTTTCTTCTCCTGACCTGGGCAACGCTATTTCTGAGCGCTGGTATCGCCGGGATCTTGAATGCCACTGCACCGATATTTGCAGCCCTGATTGCCTGGGCGTGGCTTGGCGAAAGACTGACGCTCAACAAGACGGCAGGTCTGCTGGTCGGTACCTTTGGCGTGTGGCTGCTGGTACGTGACAAGGTCGGCGCCTCGATGGAAGACACGACACTGGCTGTCATAGCGGCACTGGGTGGCTCGTTCCTGTACGGCATCGGTGGCAATTTCACGCGGCGCTATGCCAGCAAGGTCAAACCGCTCGCCGTTGCCGCCGGCAGCCAGGTCGGCGCAACACTGGTGTTGTTGCCGGTCGCTGTACTCACGTGGCCGACCACTCCGATATCAATGACCGCCTGGGCCGCCGCCATCGTCATGGGCCTGTTCAGCACCGCGCTGGCCTACATCCTGTATTTCCGCCTGATCGCCAACACCGGCCCGACTAACGCGATCACGGTTACCTACCTGATCCCGTTGTTCGCCATGGTACTCGGGGCGCTCGTCATCGACGAGCCGATTACTGCCTCAATGGTCGTCGGTTGTGCCGTGATCCTGCTCGGCACGGCTCTCGCTACCGGGTTGCTGCGCCTCCCGCGCCGGCGAGTGTAGAATAGGCCTATGAAAAACAGCGATGCCCCATTGCTGATAGTCCTGGTCCTGATGGTGGTCGGTGGTGCCGCCGCCTGGGTCTACCGGGACACGCTGTTTCCGGGACCCGAATCGGTGCCGGTGGTTGCTGTACCTGCGCCGGTCGAGCCGGCTGAAGATTCCGGTCCGCAGTATCCGATGCCGCAGTTACAAACCGCTCCCAGAGAAGACCGCAATCTTGTACCTTTGCCGCCGCTCGACGACAGTGACGCCTATTTCCTGCTCGAGATCGGCAATGCCTTCGGCCCTGCGATCGAGTCACTACTGACACGCGAGTTCGTGATCGACAAGCTGGTCACGACAGTCGACAACCTGACGCGCAGCGAGTTGCCCGAGAAAATTCGTCCGGTCGGACGTCTTGGTGATGCGTTTGCGCCAGATGTTGGCCCGGACGATACCGTCATACTCAGCCTCTCGAGTTACATCCGTTACGACGCCATTGTCGCGCAGCTTTATTACGCGGACGTCGACGCCATCTATGACATCTACGAGCGCTATTACCCGCTGTTCCAGAAGTCCTACGAGCGGCTCGGTTATCCCGACGCGTATTTCAACGATCGCCTTGTTGAGGTCATCGATCACCTGCTCGCCACGCCGAAGCCCGGCGGGCCAATCGTGCTCGTGCGGCCGAATGTGCTTTACGAGTTCGCGGATCCCGACCTCGAGGCGCTGTCGAGCGGACAGAAGTTGCTGCTGCGTATGGGCCCCGACAACTCGGCCACGGTCAAACGTATGCTCGAGAAATTCCGCGGCCGCTTGCTGGCCGGCAGTTAAGACGCGTTCGCCTGCACCCAGCGGGCGATATCGGCAGCGCCCATGGCACCCGCCTGGCGGGCAACTTCCTTGCCATTCCTGAAGATCGCCAGCGTCGGGATGCTGCGAATATTGAATCGTCCGGCGGTATTCTGTGCTTCATCGGTGTTGAGCTTGGCGAAACGCACATTGGGCTCGAGATCATCCGCTGCCTGCTCGAACGCAGGTGCCATCATCTTGCAGGGACCGCACCAAGGCGCCCAGAAATCAACAACCACGGGGATATCGCTACGGCCCACGTGCTTGTCGAAGTTCGCATCTGTCAGCTCGACCGGGTGTCCTTCGAAGATTTGCTCGCCACACTTGCCACACTTGGGGCCTTCGGCCAGGCGTTCGCTCGGCAGCCGGTTGGTAGCATTGCAGTGGGGGCATACAACATGTTTCAGATTAGTCATGGCTTCCAATGTTGGCCCTGCTGTTCAATTTTCAAGGCAGGGCACGATCCTCTATTCAGCGGCGAGCAGATTCCGGGTACTATCTGTGGGAGACGACAATCGCCAACAACCGCGTACGCTTATGGCCCTGCTTGATAGACCCGCATCAACCATTCCAAGCCATTGGTATTTTGATGCCGATCATTACCAGCGCGAGTTGAAGGCCGTTTGGTATCGAGAATGGGTCTGCGTCGGACGCGGGGAGAACCTCGAGAAAACTGGCGACTACTTCACGGCCGAAATTGGCGACCAGGGGATCATTGTCACCCGGAGCGCGGAAGGGTTGCGGGCCTTTCACAATACCTGCCGCCACCGCGGCGCACGAATCTGCACGACTGAGACCGGTCGCTTTCGAAACGGCCGAATCATATGCCCCTACCATACGTGGACCTACTCCCTCGATGGCGAACTGATCGCGACGCCAAACCGGCACGATACCGGTTCTTTCGAGGCCGAGCGTTTGTCTCTGTACGGCGTGCATCTCGAGACCTGGCGGGGTTTCATCTTTGTGAATCTCGCCGAAGAGCCGGACGCGTCCCTGCTTGATCAGCTCGGCTCCGAGGCCGACAACATTAGCAACTGGCCGCTCGAAGACATGCGATCAGCGCACCAGGTCATCAAGCCGATTGCGTCCAACTGGAAGATCTACTGGGAAAACTATACGGAGTGTTACCACTGCCCGCGCGTACACCCTTCTTTGTGCCGCATCATGCCGATGTACAAACTCGGCACCAGCAACTCCAGCGACGTTCCTGGGTGGACCCGTACGGACGACGGCGATGGAGAAACCTGGACGGTAGACGGCAAGTCGACGTTGCCATTACTTGAAGGTCTGAGCGAGGCCGAACGCGACACCATTGTTACTTTCGCGTCGTTCACAGCCAACATGTATGTCGTCGCCCACCGTGACTATGTGCGAACCGTCAGGATTGTTCCTCGTGGGCCGGAACGACTCGACTTGGTGATCGACTGGTTGCTGCCCACCGCGTACGCCGACATCAGCGAGACAGAAATTCGCCCCATTATTGATTTTCCAATGCAGGTCATCGCCGAGGACGGTGATATGTGTGAGCTGAATCAGAAAGGCTTGCACAGTCTGCGCCACAAGCACGGCACGCTGGTTGAGCAGGAGTACGACATCCTCGACTTCCACAACTGGTTAAGAGATAAGTTGGGCGACCGGGAGTAGGAAAAGTCATGGTCGACGACATTAGCATTCGACACGACCTGCGGGTCGGCGACCTCGGTCGCATCATCGCCCTGCACGGCGAGGTGTACGACGCGCTGCCCGGTTACGGCCTGACGTTCGAGGCCTATGTCGCTCGCACGATCGCCGAATTCATTCTCGATGCTGGCGGCGCGGGCCGGATCTGGCTCGCCGAGCGGGACGACAAGCTGGTCGGATGCGCGGCCATGATCCTGCGTGACGCGGACCGCGGACAACTGCGTTGGGTGCTCGTCGATCAGTCGGCACGCGGTATGGGGCTCGGCAAGGACCTGGTTAATCGCACGCTGGCCTATGCCCGCGACAATGGATGTTCCCGGGTCTTTCTCGAAACCACGGACGGGCTGCCCGAGTCGCAGAGCCTTTATGACGCGCTGGGCTTCGAGGTCGTCTCCGACGTTCGCGAAGAGCTCTGGGATGGCGAACGTCCGCTCATTCGCATGGAACTCACACCCAAATAAAAACGCCCGGCCATTGCTGGCCGGGCGCTCTATAAGCCAAAGCTGGCTCGTCTTTACATGTTGCCAAAACTCATGCGGAACGTCACGCCGACCGTCCGCGGCTTGTTAGTCCGGAAAGCGAGACGTGCCCTACCGCCACGTTCGCGGTCAAACGACAGGTTCGCATTCTCGTCACCGACGTTGTGAATGTAGAGCAAGGCAGACCAGGTTTCCTTCTCGATACCTGCGCTCAAATTCACGATGGTGTAGGGATCGAGGTTCAGGTCGAGCGACGTGATTTCGTCACCGGTCGCGCCACCGAACGGCAGGCCCGAACTGAAATCGCCCGCACCCGGGACCTGGTCACTCGGCTGCGTGTAGCGGTCACCGACATAATGCACAGTCGCCGAAAGGACCGCTTCCGACCCGCCAAAAAGGCTCATCGGGATGATGTAACTGCCCGTTGCGGCAAGTTGGTACTCCGGAACCGACGCGAGGCGATTGCCGTCTTCCAGACCACCGATCACGTTGCCGTTGCCATCAACAACGGTCGAATCAAACTCCGACTCGAGCATGCTGCCGGCCAGCGACAGGTAGAGTGAATCCGTCGGGTTGGCACCCAACTCCAGTTCGATACCCTGTGTGTGAGCCTTTGGCACGTTGAAGGATACGCGTGACGAACAAGAGCCTGCATCCAGCGTGGCTTGCAGGTTTTCGATCTCTGAGTAGAACACGGCAGCATTGAGTGTGATGCCATTGCCGAAGCCTGACTTGATGCCGGCCTCGTAGTTCCACATCGTCTCGTCGTTGTAGGACTGGAAGCTACCGAAAATATCCAGATCTTCCGGCGTACAAAGTGTTGCGTTGAGCGGGTCGTTCACGCCGCCGAGCCGGAAGCCTTCCGACACCTGGGCGTTCAGCGTCACTTCGTCATTGAGATCGAAGCTCGCCATCACGCGAGGCGTGAAGCCGTCGGACGCCGTTGAATCAGTCTGGTCATCGCCGTTCGAGAACAGGCCGCCCGTGTAGAAGCGACGTGACTCCTCGAAGTCATACCAGCGTCCACCGACCGTCACCGCAAATGCATCCGTAAAGTCGAAGCTGACCTCACCAAATATCGCTAACTGTGTGATGTTGTAGGGCAGGCTTGCGTTGTACGGCGAATCGAGGTCCGGATAGCCGTTAGCAACGGCAGCAGAGGTGCCCGCACCCAGCGTCGCGTCGGTTACGGCCGCGTATCCCGGCGTTGGCAGATACTGTCCATAGGTGCGATCGACATCAGAGGTAAATGCGCCAAATAGCCACTGAAAACGGCCGTCGGAATTCGAGTTAACGCGAGCTTCAAACGTCGTTTGCGTGACGTCCGTCGAATCCTGCAGATTTGAGGGCAACAGCACGCCGGCATCCGGATAACCCAGGTCTACCGACACACTGCCGGTCAACGCGCTGGCGTCGCGACTGACGAGAATGTCGCGATCCATCTGGCTGCCAACGAACGTGAAATCGAAAGCGTCGAGCGATGCCTCAAACACGAGGTCCATGAGCAGGGATTCACTAGTGAACTTCTCGTCGAGGAGCAGGTGCTGCTCGCGCTCGCCGAGCTGAACTGGCTCACGCGGATCGCCAGGCGCGCCTGTCGTATACGGGTTGGCGAACAGGTTGAAGACTTCCTGCCGGTTGAAGCCATCCGATTCGATTTCCTGGTAGACGATGCGTGGCGTGATCGTGATCGAGTCACCGATGTCGAATGCTAACGTAGCCCGGACACCGGTCCGATTGCCACTGTTTACGTCCGACACCCAACCACCCGATTCCTTGCGGGCATCGATGTAGCCGCCGTACTCGGTCGTGTAACCGACCAGGCGCAATGCCGCGCCACCATCACCGAATGGCATGTTGACCATGCCTTTGATCGCGCCACCCGTGCCACCATCTGTGATGGTGTTGAGGTCAAGCTCGATGCTCGCATCGAATGCATCATAGTCCGGCTTGTTCGTGATGTAGCGAATCGTACCGCCAACCGAGCCCGAACCGAAGAGCGTGCCCTGCGGGCCACGCAGTGTCTCCACGCGGTTCAGGTCGAATAAGTCGAAGTCCGGTGTAAACAGGGACAACGAGATAACCGACTCGTCGAGATACACGCCGACCTGTTCTTTAACACCCGGCTGGTCACGAACGATTTGCCCTGCCGACACGCCGCGAATAGCGACCTGGCTCTGGCCCGGTCCGAGATTCTGGACGGTCAGTCCGGCAACGTTTCTCGACAGTTCCTCGAGATCGGTCACGCCCGAACGCTGAATATCCTGTTGCGTCTGCGCGTTGATCGAGAACGGCACGTCCTGGATCGTGGTTTCACGCTTCGTCGCGGTTACGGTGATCTCTTCCAACACCTGGGCCACCGCGCCGCCCGATGACGCCAGCAACGCAATCGTCGCCGGCAGCGCGACAGCCCGTCGCGCAGTTTGCCTGATACTGCTCATGGTTAACCCCCCATAGGTTTTGCTGTACTACTTGTTCCTCCTAGCATAGTGAGGTTTTCCGGCAATACAAGAGAAATCGCATGCTACAAATGTTGCATCTGAAATAAAAAAAGGCCGGGCATTTGCCCGGCCTGATGAACTACCTGAATCCAAGAGGGGGAGGAGAGATCAGGCAGCTTTCATTGCTTCCTCGGCGGAAAGATACTTGTAGCCGAGATCATGGGCGACGGCCTCGTAGGTTACGTGCCCATTCCACACGTTCAGCCCGTTCGCGAGATGCGGATCGGCCTTCAGTGCATCGGCCCAGCCGTGGTCGGCGAGGGCCTTGACGAATGGCAGAGTTGCGTTCGTCAGTGCAAACGTACTGGTGCGGGGGACAGCGCCCGGCATGTTTGCAACACAGTAGTGCACGACATCGTCGACCACGTAAGTCGGGGCAGCGTGCGTTGTTGCATGGCTCGTCTCGAAGCAGCCACCCTGGTCAATGGAGATATCGACCATGACCGAACCCGCGGCCATGTCTTTAACGTTCTGTGCGCTCACCAGTTTCGGTGCTGCTGCACCGGGTATCAGTACCGCACCGATGATGAGATCGGACTGCAGGGCAAGTTCCTCGACGGCATGTTTGGTCGAGAAAACCGTGTGTACACGGCCGCCCCAGATATCGTCGAGCTCGCGCAGGCGCGGCAGTGAACGATCGAGGATCGTGACGCTCGCACCCATGCCAATCGCCATGTCTGCTGCATGGGCGCCGGAGACGCCGCCGCCGATGACGAGGACGTTGGCGGGTTCAACACCTGGCACACCGCCGAGCAGTTTGCCGCAACCGCCGTTCGCTTTTTGCAGCGCATAGGCGCCGGCCTGGATCGAAAGGCGGCCCGCAACTTCAGACATCGGTGTGAGCAATGGCAAGCTGCCATCGTCAGCTGTGACTGTCTCGTAGGCAATCGCCGTCGTGCCTGACTCGACGAGCGCTTCAGTCTGCTTGGGATCGGGCGCCAGGTGCAGGTACGTGAACAGCACCTGGTCCGGACGCAGCATTGCGCATTCGTTGAGCTGGGGTTCTTTGACCTTGACGATCATCTCCGCCTGCTCGAACACTTCCTCAGCCGTGCCGACGACTTTCGCACCAACCGCCTCGTAGTCCGCATCGGTCACGCCGATGCCGGAGCCGGCTTGCGTCTCCACAACGACTTCGTGGCCGTCGTGAACCACCTCGTGAACGCCCGCCGGCGTCATGCCGACGCGGAACTCCAGGGTTTTGATTTCCTTGGGTACTCCGATTCTCATGGCTCTCTCCAGACCTGATATCGTTATTGTAGAGTGACAGCATACGAGCCCAAAGGAGGCACCCGCTTGCGTATCAGGTGACGGAACGTCGAAATTGTGGCAGATTCCGTCTTCTCAAATATCTTTTCCGCAGGATTATGCCGTAGCCATGGACAGATTCGACAAGTTGATTCTCGAGGCCCTGCAAAAGGACGGCCGCATCAGCAACGTACAGCTCGCCCAGCAGGTGAGTTTGTCGGAGTCGGCCTGCCTGCGGCGGGTCCGCGCGCTCGAGGAAAGCGGCATCATTGACCGATATGCCGCGCTCATCAGCCAGAATGCTGCGGGACTTCCCGGCAATGTCTTCGTGCAGATCGGCCTGCACCGGGAGGTCGAAAGCGAACTCGCCGCGTTCGAGGACGCGGTGCGCAACATCCCGGAAGTCATGGAGTGTTACCTTATGTCGGGTGAATTCGACTACCTGTTGCGTGTCGTAGTAGCCGACATGGCCGATTTCGAACGGATTCACAAGACAGAACTCACACGGCTCCCGGGCGTGGCCCGGGTAAACTCGAGTTTCGGTATTCGGACCGTGCAGAGGAAGACCGAACTCCCGCTTCGTCAGGATTATTGAGGATCCAATGCTCGATATTGTTGATACTTCCGGTGACACGCTACTCGGCCGGTTCGAGAAGACGCGGTCTACGTCAGTCGTGTTGACGTCCGACTTGCAAGCGGAGGATACGGTTGTCCAGTCTATGCCCGATGTCAGCCCGACCAAGTGGCACCTCGCGCATGTCACCTGGTTTTTCGAGCGCTTCGTGTTGGAGCCTTGCGGCGTGGCAAGGTACCGCGACGACTATCACTACCTGTTCAACTCCTACTACAACTCGGTTGGGGAGATGCACCCGCGTGCGCGGCGTGGCGAGTTGACCCGACCATCGTTCGCCGAGGTTCTTGATTACCGCGCGCACGTTGACGACCAGGTCGCCGAGCTAATTCGCAATAACCGAATTACCGGGGAGCACCTGGCCACGCTCGTACTCGGTCTCCATCACGAACGGCAACATCAGGAATTACTGCTCACCGACATCAAGCATGTCTTGTCCTGCAATCCGCTGAAACCGGCCGCTCGGAAGACCCTGAAGCAACCGCCGGCCGCGGCCGCATCTCCGTACGACTTCACCCGCGGTGAAACCGGTATCGTGCGCATCGGTCATGCGAGCGATGATTTTTGCTTCGACAACGAGACGCCGGCACACGATGCGCTGCTGCATCCACACAGCATCGGCAACCGGCTCATCACCAACGGCGAGTACCGGGAATTCATCAAAGCCGGCGCTTACGATGAGCCTTCTCATTGGTTGTCCGATGGCTGGGCCACGATTCGTGAGCAAGGCTGGAACCGGCCTCTCTACTGGGACCAGGCGCTCGAAACGGAATTTACGTTAGCCGGCCAGCGGGAAATCGATGAACATGCACCCGTGACACATGTCAGTTACTACGAGGCCGATGCATTCGCGCGCTGGTCCGGGCACAGGCTGCCGACAGAATTCGAGTGGGAGCGGGCCGCGATTCGTGACCCCAACGGCGGCAACCTTCTCGAGAGCGGCTATTTGCAGCCGGTGGCGAGCGAAGACAGCAGGCAGTTGATCGGTGACGTATGGGAATGGACTTCCTCGGCCTACCTGCCCTATCCAGGATTTCAGCCGCTCGCCGGATCGCTCGGCGAATACAACGGCAAGTTCATGTGCAACCAGATGACCGTGCGCGGCGGTTCGTGCGTGACGGCAAACGACCACATCCGGGCTTCCTACCGTAGCTTCTTCTACCCGGACGCGCGCTGGCAGTTTCTCGGCTTCCGACTTGCCCGGAATGAAAATGCCTGACGAATCAGCCGCCATTGTCGCCGGGCTCAGCCAGGCCCGAAAAACGATTTCGCCGAAGTACTTCTACGACGAAGCCGGCTCACAGTTGTTCGAGGAGATTACGCGGCTTCCCGAGTACTACCTGACCAATACCGAGCTCGGCATTATGGAGGCGTGCGTCGATGAGATTGCCGGACTTGCTGGTGAATCCGCCAGCCTGATCGAATTTGGCAGCGGCTCGAGCATGAAGACTCGCATGCTCCTGCGTCATCTTCATTCGCCGGCGGCTTACGTTCCTGTAGACATTTCCGAGGAACACCTGCTCGAAAGTCAGCGCAGCATCCAGGCGGATTTTCCGGACATCGAGGTGCTACCTGTCGTCGCCGACTTTACCCACCCTTTCGATCTGCCCAACCCGGCGACCCTGCCCCTGAGGAACATCGTCTATTTTCCGGGCTCGACCATCGGCAACTTCGAATACGACGATGCCGTCGAACTGCTGCGCGTCATGTACCAGGAGGCTGGCGCCGACGGCGCATTGGTAATCGGCGTGGATCTGCAGAAAGACCCCGCCATAATTCGTGCCGCCTACAACGATAGCGCCGGCGTCACTGCCCGGTTCAACATCAACATGCTGAGGCACCTGAATCGCGAGTTTGGCACCGACTTCGACCTGGACTCATTCGCCCACCGCGCAACCTATGACGCAGACAGCGGGCGCATTGTTATGGAACTCGTCAGCGCGAGGGAGCAGAGCGTGCAGATTGACGGCACCCGAATTGAGTTTGCGGCGGGTGAGGCCATCACCACTGAGTACTCGCACAAGTACACGTTGGCAGGCTTCGCGGCCATGGCGGCAGAGGCGGGATTCACGGTCGAGACGGTCTGGACGGATCCGCAGCAGTGGTTTGCCGTGCATTACTGCGTGCGGGACTGAGGGTCGGCCGCTGGGGCGGCCTCCTGCGCTACTCTGACGGCGGCACGAATTCCTTAGGCGCCGCAGAACCGCCTTCGAAGAAGAACTTCTCCATCTCGGTCTCGAGGAACTTGCGTGCGTCGGGCTCGATCGGCGTAAGCCGGTACTCGTTAATGAGCATGGTCTGGTGCGCCAGCCAGCGTTGCCACGCTTCCTTGGAAACGTTGTCGTAGATACGCTGTCCCAGCTCGCCCGGGTACGGTGCATAGTCGAGGCCTTCGGCCCCTTCGCCCAACATGACGCATTTAATCGTGCGTGACATCTATTAGTTGCTCTATCAGTTTGTTGACCGGCGCGGCCATGCCGCCCGGAGGTTCGTCGCCAATACGATGCCACGTGGCATCGTCAGAGTCGGCTACTTTACTCAAAGGCACGTCGACTCGCACGACTATTGGCTGGATATCGAGGTCGTAGTGGCTGAAACAATGGCGCAACGGCTGCCACTCCTCGACCTTGCCCGCGCCACTCTCGAGCGTCTCCTGGCACCAATCATGGACGTCCCCGCTGCCGATCTCAGGCAGGCTCCAGAGACCACCCCAGATACCCGCCTCGGGCCTGCGCTCGAGATACACGTGCCCGTCGTGTTTCGCGATAACCATCGTCGTCGCGCGCAATGGCTTTGCCTTCTTCGGCTTACGCCCCGGAAATTGGGTGACTGACACCCTTTTATTGAGTCCAAGGGTGTCAGTCACCTCATTTAATGCCTTGCAGTCGGCGGCGACCGGGCAGCGCTCGCACGCGGGCTTGCTGCGCGTGCACAGGGTCGCGCCCAGGTCCATGATCGCCTGTGTGTACGCCGCCGTGCTCTCGGCGGGCGTGTACTGCTCGGCGATGTCCCACAGTTTCCTGGCGACGGCGGTCTTGCCGGGCCAGCCCTCAATCGCCTGGTGGCGCGCGAGCACACGCTTCACGTTGCCGTCGAGAATCGTGTGGTGCTGATCGAACGCAAGACACAGGATCGCGCCAGCGGTCGATCTGCCAACGCCGGGCAACCCCATGACCTCATCCAGTGTGCGCGGAAACTCGCCCGCAAATTCATCGCGTATGACCTGCGACGCGCGGTGCAGGTTGCGTGCCCTGGCGTAGTAGCCCAAACCCGACCAGTGCTGGAGCACATCATCCTGCGCGGCAGCGGCCAGGCTCAGAACATCGGGAAAGCGGGCCATGAAACGTTCGAAGTACGGGATGACCGTCTGCACCTGTGTCTGTTGCAACATGACCTCGGACACCCAGATCCGGTAGGCCTCCTTCGGCTGCTGCCACGGGAGATCCTTGCGTCCATGCTCATCGAACCAGTCGAGCAGGCGTACAGCAAAGTCACTCACCGAGATTCCCCTCGTTCGCAGCGTACGCTTGCGCGATCGCCTCGATGCGTCCGATCGCCTTGTCGCCGCCCGACTTCAGCCTGCGCTTGATCATGTAGGGGCCTATGGCCGGCGGCACCCAGAAGTCCGGCTCGAACTCCAGGTTATAGAGAACACGGGTACCGCCGTTTTCCTCGGCAAACTCCCAGGACTCTTCGCAGAAACGAAAATCGCTTTTGCTCGGATCTGTGTACGCCAGCAAAAGACGGTCGTCCTGTCTGTCGACATAGCCTTCCCGCACCAGCGATTTGCAGAAGAACAGCACACAGCCCTTATTGCGGATGTAGAACCCGGGCCGCCCCTGTTCATCGGGTTCCAGGTCGCGTGCCTCAACAATCGCCTTGGAGAACTGCGTCGACAGGTCCCAGCGGCTGAACACTTCGTAGGTCGCGTCAACGCCCGCGTCGAACCAGACCACCGACTCCATCGAGTAACGACCATCCTCGTAATCCACTTCGAGGCTGACGAGGTCCGCGGCACTTACGCTGCTCGCCGCTAGCGCCCACAGACCAGCCAGAATAAGGGCGCGGCTGATCAACGGAAGATGTCTTGCAACTTGTCCTGCAGCTTCTCTTTGACTTCTTCTTCCACGCGCTGGCGCAGGAGCTCCTCGATGTCGGGCCTGACTTTGGGTGCGGTCAACGGGCCCGTAATCTCAAGCGGAATAACGGACTTCGTGAGGTCCTCTATCTCCTCGGCGGTCGCTCCTTCCATCACCTCCGGTTTGGCGAAAACGCGAGCACGAAGCTTGTAGTTCACCATCCCTGCCGGAAGATCGACGTCGCCATTGCCAGTGAGCTGCATGAACGGCAGGTCGGCAACGAGATCGTTGTTGCTCATGATGCCGTCCGTGACTACCCCGGTCGCCGTGACCGAGGTGAAGCTTGTGCGCGCCGGAAGCGAGGGTTCGGGGGGCGTCTCTTTCTTGAGGACGGCTCGCGCACGCCGCAATTCGTACCAGATGTCCGTGCCCTCGTAGGTGCCGTCTTTGAGTTCGAACGACAGGCTCCCATTTAGCGTGCGCTGTACCTCAACCATGTCCTTGCCAACCCCTGACAGCTTGAAGTTGCCACTCATTGTGCCGGTAATGTTTTCCTGCTCGAACATCGCGGCCGCCAGGCTCGCAAGGTCCACGCCCTGGACGCTTTCATTCATGGACAATACGGGCACGGATCCCGACGCATCGATACTGATATCGCCGCTATAGCTTCCGCCGAACAGGGAGGCACTCATCGGGTGAAGCCGCATCTGTCCGTCCCTTGTCTGGAGGTTCAGGTCGACCTGCTCCAGTTCCAGGCCGCCGAGCAATACTCGCCCGATCTTAAGGCTGCCCCGCGCGTTAAGCGGCTTGATCAGGTCCACGGGAATCTCGACCGGCGCCGATTCACCTTCCTCAACGGTGCTGCCCTCCTCGGGCGGCGCCATGTAGCGGTTCAGATCGATGGCGTCCGCGCTCAAATCGAGCACGTGTCGCTCGCTCATGTCGAAAGGCACGGTCAGGCCGCCAGTAAACGTCGTGTCATCGAGCTTGATCGCGATATCGCTCAGGCTCGCATGACTCTCGCGGATATCAGCCTGCGCCTCGATGGCGAGGCTACTCAGTACCGACGGGTCCGCCGTCTCGGGTGGGGGCACATCGAAAAGGTGCATCAGGCTGCGTGGCGAAAAGGCGGCAATCTTGATTGCCGCTGTCGTTTCGATTGCGCCCGCGTAGGAGAATGGCTGCACGTCGGCACTGATCTCGACGTCGAGCGCGCGGAGCTCAATGGGCTGCAATTGAACCGTCTGTTCTGTTGTATTGAGCTCGACTCCCGCCGTCCTGATGCCGAGGCTCGTCGGCGAATTGGCCAGCCCCTCAGTTACGCCCTGCAGTGAAAAACCATCGAGCCTGACGAGGCCGGTTTCGAGATCGAATGCGATCACTGTCTCGACCTCGATATCGCCGCTCAGGCCCGCCGGCTGCACATCGAAATGCAAACTGCCGCTTGCCGGCACCGGCTCACTGCCGGAGACCCGGCCGATCTTCATGTTCACGCCGCTCAGCGTGTAGACCTCGCCGGTATCCCGGTTGGCGTAGGTGATGGAGGCGTCGTTGATGTCGACCCCCGAGACCTCGAACGATTGACCGTCAACCCTCTCCGTACCGGTTGCAACGCCATCGACGCTCTGAGCGCCGCCGTCGGCCGACACAAAGTCATCCCAGTTGCTGCGGCCGCTGCTATCCACTTCCAAATTCAGGCGCAGCGCGTCGAGCACTGCCGCACCGACCGCTACTTCCTGGCTGAACAACAGAGGTATGATACGGACACTGAGCTCGGCCCGATCAAACTCCGCGAACGGCTCATCGCCAAACCCTTCCGCATTACCAAGGGTCGCATGACCCACTTCAACCGCCAGCCAGGGGAACAGTTGCAGGCTGACCTCCCCGTCAATGACCAGGTCGCGCCCCGTCTCTTCCTTGACGGCTTGCGCTATTTCCTCGCGGAAATCATTGGGATCGAAGAACAGGAAGAACGCGATCGCGGCAATGAGGAATAACGCGACTAATCCGCCGATTATCGCGGCGAAAATACTGGTATAGCGGCTCATTTGGACACCCGTTTCAAGTGGATGTGTAGGGTATCAAATAGGACCAAAAAAAAACGGGCCACAATTGCGGCCCGCCTGGTAAAAATTTGGTGTCCGGTACCTGATTAGCGGCAGATTGTGACGTCCCCGTTCAAGGTCGAAACATTGACGCGCGCATCACCCTTGGTGTCTTCGTGGCTCCACTCCCAGCCTGGCGTGTACTTGCTGGTACGTTCGGGCTTCGGGCCGAAGCAATTGTCGATATCGCCATTGAACGTATCGACTTCGAACCGACCTTCTACGCCACCAGCAAACTCGAGGTCGACGTCACCGTTGACGGTCTCAGCCTTCAGCTTGCCGTCATCGCGCAGCTGACCCTGGAAGAGAATTTCACCGTTAACCGTATTCAGACCAACGCGATCGAACGAACCTTCGTCGACGATCACATCGCCACTGACGGATTCGGCCGAGACAGTTCCGGCTACGCGGAACAAGGTCACATCACCTGAAACCGAATTAACACGTGTCTCGGCTTCCTTGCGCTGCCCATTGACCTCGATATCGCCACTCACGGCACCGGCGTTGATGTCTGACTGGCCGCCTTCCGTATCGATATCGCCGCTAACGGTGTTGAGCTTTTGCTCGCCACGAACGTCCTCGACTTCGATGTCCGCACTTACGGTGCCGACGTCGATGGAACTGCCTTCCGGGACCTGGATCTCAAGATCGCTTTCGATGCCGCGGCCACTGTTCCGCGGTACCTTGACCTTGATCGTGATCTTGTCGCCGTCGCGTTCGAAGATAAGCTCTTCGACGTTACGACCGATTTCACCGATGACCTCGACCTCGTTACGCGACCAACCATTGACCGTTATCGAACCGGAAATGTTCGACACGTACACGTGGCCATCGGAAGCTGCATCAAGCCTCCTGTCCACTTCCTCAGCCAAAACCGGCATCGCAAGCAACGTGCTCAATACAAATACTGTCATTCTCTTCATCATCTTTCTCTCTTCATGTTCCAGCCGACAAGTTGCCGCCTAGATATCATTCCTCATCATTACGTTGCGCGACAGGCCACCGACCCGGCGCAGTAAGGTCAATTCTTCGCGATAGGCCCGCAGGAGCTTTTGCTGCAGCAGGACGTTGTCGGGCTCACGCTCGAGCGCCGTGTTGATCTCGACTATCGCGCTGTGAATGACATCGAGGTTGTCCTGGATATCGCCTTGCGCTTCGGGCGACAAGCGTGCCAGCTCGACATCAAGCTCGTCCCGCAAGATGTTGCGAGCGTCCTGGAAGCCGGGGCCGAGGCTGTAGTTGTTACCAAACGAGGCGTGCTCGAAAACCAGCTCCGGCGCAACCGCTGTCACCGGGCCCTTGTTATCCATGACCGCGAGGTAGGTGATCGTCGACGATGCACCCACGAGCAATACGACGGCTGCCGCTTGCGCAAACACCGGCGTCCAGCGAGACCGTTGCGGCTGCTCGATCGCCTCGGCGATGCCCGGCCACAGGTCCCGTTCAGGGTTAATCTCGGTCGCCAGTTGCCGCGCGGCCCGATCCAGTTTGTTGTCAATTTCTTCTGTCATGCTTCGAATTCCTGTTCTTCCAGTTGCTGCGCCAGCAGCCTCCTTGCCCGGTGCAGTTGTGCCTTGCTCGTACCAGTCGCGATGCCCAGCATCCCGGCTGCCTCGTCATGCGTGTAGCCATACACCGCATTTAGAACGAAAACGTGTCGTGCACCTTCGGGCAGCTTGTCGATTGCCGCTGCCAGGTCCCTGAGTTCGCCGGTATCGCCGGTTTCCAGGGGCTCCGGGCGCGTATCCGCGACGGTCTGGAGTCTGTCCTGCTCACGTTTCGACTTTCGAATCCTGCCCAAAACGGTGTTGACGGCAATGCGATGAAGCCAGGTTGCGAATGCACTGTCACCGCGAAACTTGTTCAACTTGTTCCAGGCCTGGATGAACGCCTCCTGCGCACAGTCTTCAGCCTCGCTGACGTTTCCCGTCATGCGCAGACAAAGCCCGTAAACCTTGTCTATGTGCAGCCGATAAAGGGCCTCAAACGCTCTCGCGTCCGACCGCTGTGCCTGGCGTATCCAGGTGGCTTCGTCTGCGACTATGTCGGTTCCGGTGCTAACCATCCCCCGACTATAGTCGCTGCTTGCCGCGGTCAAAAGCGCTTCCAAATGCCTTTTCTCCCTTTATCCTGACCTTTTGATGCCTGTGCTACCCAGAGGGTTTGAACCCACACCGTCCAATCGGTAAAAAAATCGCTTAAGCGACTGTCTTTTCTTACTATTCTGTTATTATTCGACGAGCCCAACCGAGCGATGAATGCACCGTATGGCACGTTTTGAAACTTGTCCGTCTGATGAACGCTTTTATTCATTCACGGCCGAATTGCCTCTGACGGTTGCGGGTTCCTAGGTGTCGGGTCACTCCATTCTCTATCTTGGCCGCGGTGAGTTTGCGTCCGACTACCTGTCAGAGCTCGAAACACTGCCGTGTTGCACGATGCTGACGCGCAGCAATCGGCTCGAACTGACGGAAGATGCTTCCCACGTTGTCGATCTCGTGCTGCTGGAAGCAGGGCCCATGATCGCGCAGTCCGGCAAGTCGCTGACGAACCTGATCCAGGCGCTGGAGCCCTTCCCGGTTATCGCGTTAACGCAGAAAGAGCACGAGCATCGCGGCATCGCGGCGATGCGTGCCGGCGCCCAGGGCTATATATGCGTCGACGATATCTCGGTCGAAACCCAGGACGCGGTATTCGATCACGCTGTGCAGCGCAGCCGCATGCAGCAACGCCTGTCCGAAACGGACGTTTCAGTACTCTCGGTCCTCAGCAACATCAATGACGGCGTCATCATTGTCGACGAGGCGGGCCACGTGCTGGAGATCAACCCGGCTGCACGCACGATGCTTGGCCTCGGCCCGCGCGTACACCCGGATCCGACCTGGGAACAGACTTTCTGCTGCATCGACGAGAACGGTCGCAGCTACCGCAATGCGCACGAATTACCGCTCGTGCGCGCCCGAAGTGGCGAGAAATTTGCCAACCAGGTTGCTATCTATCGAACACCCGAGCAGCCGGACGCGGTATTGAGTATTAACGGTCAGGGCCTCTACGACGGCAATCGTGAACTGATTGGCGGCGTCATTACATTCCGCGACGTTACCGAAATCACGAGACGCACCTCCGAACTCGAAAAACGCGCGCAGTACGATGAGTTGACGGGGCTCGCCAATCGCAGCCTGTTCCTGAAGCAGTTATCGCGCGCAATTGGCCGTGCCCAACGCAAGGGTTCGCCGCTTGCTGCGCTGGTCATCGATCTCGATCGTTTTAAATCCGTCAACGACACGCTGGGCCATGACACCGGTGATGCCCTGCTGCGCGAAGTTGCTGACCGCCTCAAAAAGAACCTGCGTATTGGCGACTTCACCGGCCGCTGGGGTGGTGACGAGTTCGTTGTCTGCCTCGAGGACTTCGGCGAGGCGGGCAATGCCGCGGCCGCGGCTCAGAAATTACTGCTCGTCTTGTCGGAGAAGTTCGACGTCGGCAACAGCGAAATCTACGCAACGCCAAGCATCGGCATTTCGCTGTACCCCGATTCCGGGGACACGGCCGAGCGCATGGTCAAGGCTGCGAACATCGCCATGCACGAAGCGAAGAAGCGCGGCGGCGGTCGATTCCAGTATTACTCTAATGCACTCAACACGAAACTCGAGCAGCGTGAAGAACTCGAACTCGGCTTGCGTCATGCACTCGTGCGCAGCGAATTCGTGTTGCACTACCAGCCGCGTATCGATCTCGCGTCGAACCGCCTGATCGGCCTCGAAGCCTTACTGCGCTGGCAGCACCCTCGCTTCGGCCTGTTGCCGCCCGCCCGCTTCCTGCCAATTCTCGAAAGCAGCGGCTTGATTCACTCCGCTGGTGAGTGGGTGATCCAGACTGCTTGCCGGCAATTGGCGGGATGGCAACAGCGTTTCGAGTTGCCAGACCTTTCTGTTGTTATCAACCTGTCGCCGCAGCAACTCATGCATCGACGACTTGTTGACGTTGTGAAGAAATCTTTGGGCGACAACATGCTCGACCCGGGCTGTGTCGAACTCGAAATTGGTGACGGCAATATCGTTCGTAAACGCAGCGCCGAACTCGAGCACCTGCGGGCACTGCGCAAACTGGGTGTACGCCTGTCACTCGATCATTTCGGTACAAGCGACGTCTCGTTTGAATCCCTCGACGATGGGTTCATCGACAGCTTCGTGCTCGACCGCGATCTCGTATCTGACATCGAAGAGAATGACAGCCACCAGCGCATCGTCCGCGCGGCCATTGCCATGGCCCAGGGCCTCGACATCGAAGTGGCGGCGGAAGGCGTGGAAACGCTGACGCAACTCGAATTCCTGCGGGACTGCAATTGCGACCTGGCGCAAGGTTTCCTGATCAGTCGGCCGATGCAGGCAGAGAAGGTTTCCGCCGTGCTACGCAGCGAGATAGCGGGCACATCACTGCTTTCGCGGGGTATGCCTTAATCGGCTGACTCACCGCAGTTCCAGCATGCCGCGAACTGTCCCTCGTTTTTCTCGCCGCACTTGCGGCACGTCCAAGGTGTCGTTGGACTCTCGTCCTCGACGGATTCTATTAACTGTTTCGCGCGGTCGTAATCGAGATCGTTGACGACCCACAACTGCGGCCAGGTCTCGAAGAACGGCATTTCACCGAGGATCGACCCAAGGTGTTCGTTGCGCACCCGGGTCAGGATCCCCTCCGACTGGAGCAGATTCTTGTAGTGGTTGATCGTGATGATCGATTCGGCTGACGTGAGCTTCTTCATGCGTAGGCTATTCAGGCGCGCAGCGACTCCAGGTAGCCCCTGGGGTCGTCGCCGCGCTCGAGCACCTCGACGAGCGCCGAACCGACGATCGCTCCGGCCGCGTGCTCGCCTACCGCGGCAACGTCTTTCGCCTCGCGAATTCCGAAGCCGGCGCACACCGGAATCGATGACATGCCCGACACCTTGTCGAGGTAGTCGGTCAGGTCGGCTGGTAATCCTGTACCTCCGCCCGTAATACCGGTGATCGTCACCGCGTACACAAACCCGCGCGATGCCTCACACAGCGTCCGCAGCCGGCCATCCGGCGTCGCTGGTGTAACGAGCTGGATCAGGCCGAGGCCTTGCGCTTCGAGAGCGGCTCGGATGTCGGCAGACTCTTCGAACGGCAGGTCCGGAACAATGAAGCCGCACACGCCTGCGGCGATTGCCCGTTCGGCCAGCGCCTCGTAACCGAAGGCCAGCAACGGATTCAGGTAGGACATCATCACGAGCGGCGCGTCGATTTCGCCGCGCACGGAATCGAGCTGGTCGAAGATCCATTTCAGGTTGACGCCCTTCTGCAATGCCTCGAAACTCGAGCGCTGGATCGTCATGCCATCGGCCATCGGATCGGAGAAAGGAATACCGAGTTCGACGACGTCGCCGACCGCCGCAATGGCCTTGAGCGTCGTGATGAAATCCTGCGGCTCCGGGTACCCGGCCGTAATGAAGGGAACGAGCGCCGGTCGTCCCGCGTCGTTGGCGACCGTCAGCGCCGCACCGATACGTTCATGCGCCTGCATAGCTACGGGTCCTCGCCGGGTACTTGGTCAATGTTGGCATATCCTTGTCCCCTCGACCGGAATTGCCGATCAGGATGCGCTTGCCGGGGTTCTCTTTCGCGTACTGTTTTGCCGCTGCGTAAGCATGGGATGTTTCGAGCGCAGTCAGGATGCCCTCGGCGGCACACAGCTCCTCGAGTGCCTCGAGCGCCTCGTCGTCTTCCGCAGAGATGTAGGTCACGCGGCCGGTCGCCTGCAGCAGTGCGTGCTCGGGACCAACTCCGGAGTAGTCGAGGCCCGCAGAAATCGAATGCGTCTCCTGCACCTGGCCGTCATCGTCCTGCAGGATGACCGTGTACGAACCCTGCAACACGCCCGGCGTTCCTGTGGCAAGCGTCGCCGCATTCTGGCCAAGACCGGTACCCGTGCCACCCGCCTCGACACCGATCAGTTCGATATCGTCGCCGAGCAAAGGGTAGAACAGGCCGATCGCATTCGACCCGCCACCGACACAGGCGAAAGCAACGTCAGGCAGCGCGCCGGCCTGGTCAAGCATCTGCTGGCGCGACTCTTCGCCAATGACGGACTGCAGTTCACGCACGAGGTACGGATAGGGATGTGCGCCGACGGCAGAGCCGATCAGGTAGTAGATACCTTCCGGATCGGTGACCCAGGTTCGCAGCGCTTCGTCGATCGCGGCACGCAGGGTCTTGTCACCCGATTCAACGGCGACGACTTCTGCGCCGAGGCGATGCATGCGATCGACGTTCGGTGCCTGGCGTTCCATATCGACGGCACCCATGTACACGGTGCACGGCAAGCCGACACGTGCACAGGCCGCGGCCGATGCGACACCGTGCTGGCCCGCACCTGTTTCGGCAATGATGCGTTTGGCACCGAGGCGCTTGGCGAGGATCGCCTGGCCGATCGCGTTGTTGATCTTATGTGCACCCGTATGTGCGAGGTCTTCACGCTTGAGCCACACTTCGGCACCCCAGATTTCGGACAGCCGCGGCGCGAACGTCAGCGCAGTCGGGCGGCCGACCCATTCGCGCAGCTCCCTGCGATACTCGTCCTGGAAAGCCGGATCGTGCAGGTGCTGTTTGACACCCTCCTCGAGGCGCTCGAATGCCGGCACGAGCGTTTCGGGTACGTAGCGCCCGCCGAACGGACCGAAGCGACCGCGCGCATCGGGCATCTCGCCTTTGATAGCTGCATCGAGTAGCGCTTGCGCTTTTTCCGCAGCAAACCGTCTGCTCATAAGTTGTTCCCCGCAGCCTTCGCTGCACAAATGAATTCTCTGATCTTCTGTGAATCTTTCTTGCCGGGCGCCGATTCGACACCACTGGACACGTCCACGCCGTACGGACGCACTTTCGCAATCGCCTCGGCGACGTTTTCCACGCTGAGCCCTCCCGCAAGAATCATTTGACCGTACTTCGCGAGTTCCGCTGCCCGGGACCAGTCGACGGTTTCGCCCTGCCCGCTCTTTGCACCCTCATACAGAAATGGGGTGACTGACACCCTTAGACTTGGTCCAGGGGTGTCAGTCACCCTATTTCGCTCGCGATAGACGGGCCAGCACTCGATATTGTCCGGCACGTCGAGGATTGCGAGATCTTCCGCATCTGTTTGCAGAATGTCCGGCGCGAAACCGCGCAACACTGCCTGCCACTCATCGTTGCTTGGGTGCAGCATCACGGCGATGCGCCTGACGTTGCTCGGCACATCGCTCGAAATACGTGCCGCATGCGCCGGATCGATGCGCCGCACCGATTCGGCGAAGACGAAGCCAACCGCGTCGGCACCCGCCTCTACGGCCGTCTTTACGTGCTCGTCGGTAAAGAGCCCGCAGATCTTCACGAACACGCTATGGCCCCCGCATCGCGCATCGATGAAATCAAGGCGGCTGGGTCGTCGCTGCGCATGAGTGCCGTGCCGACAAGGGCCATTGAGTAGCCCCAGCCGGCGACGCGCGCGGCGTCCCCGGCAACCCGCAGTCCACTTTCGGCGACACAGGTCGCCTCGGGAAGGTGCGCAGCAAGTTTCTGCAGACGCTCACCGTCAACTTCGAGCGTGCGCAGGTTCCGTGTGTTTACGCCGATCAGCAACTGGCCGTCATCACCGAGAAACCTGGCTGAACGAGCGAGGTCGTCCTCATCGAAAGATTCGAGCAGAACGAACATGCCGTGCTCGAAGGCGCAGTCGATCATGGCGCGCAGTTTCGCGTCATCGAGCATGGTTGCGATCAGCAGTACACCGCTCGCGCCCGCCGCTCTTGCCTCGAGAACCTGGACCGGCTCGACGAGGAAGTCCTTGCGCATGACAGGCGTGTTTGGCACGGCCGCAATGACCTGTTCGAGATGCGCAAGCTCGCCGTCGAAGCGGCTGGGTTCGGTCAGGACGGATATCGCAACCGCACCGCCGGCTGCATAGGCCGAGGCTCGAGAAATTAGGTGACTGGCACCTTTAGACTCGGAATAAGGTGACTGACACCTTAAGTTGCCTTCGGCGGGTGAGCGCTGTTTGATTTCTGCGATGATGTCGAATGCGCCGAGGGATAACGGCACTACCGGCTTGTCGAAGTCGCTATCCACGAAGGACGGCGCCAGAGCAGCACGCGCCGCGCTGCTTTCTGCCATGCCTTTGAGGAAGTCGCTCATCAGTCTTCGAAGTGGGCTTTGAGGCCTGCGAGAAAATCGGCGGCACGCCCATCATCGATTGCGGCGGCAGCCAGCTGCACGCCATCAACGGGATCTTTCGCGACGCCCTGTACTTCGAGCATCAGCGACGTGCCCATGAGCAGGGCATCGCGATGCGCGCCCTTGTCTTCGCCCGTGAAAACACGAACAAGCTCGTTCGCGTTGTGCTCAGCGTCACCGCCCGCCAGGTCCTCGGGCGCACAGCGCGCCAGGCCATAGTCTTCGGGCGAGCGCGTCGTCTCCTCGACGTTGCCCGGCGTCACATCGTATAGCCAGAACTTGCCGACGGGTGTCGCCTCGTCCCAGCCCGGCTCGCCGTGCACGACGAACGCATGCTCGATGTCGAGCCCCGCCAATGCGTCGGCCATGAGCTTCGCCATGTCACGACTGAACGCCCCGATTAGCTGAAACGGGGGTTTCGCTGGATTCGCCAGCGGTCCCAGGATGTTAAACACCGTGCGCACACCCATCGCGTTGCGCACCGGCATCACCGCCTTCATTGCCGGGTGGTAGGCCGGGGCAAACAGGAACGTAAAACTGGTCGCCTGCAGGCAATCGACGGCTTCACTGGCATGCAGCGGCAAGGGCACGCCGAGGCGCTCGAGCATGTCCGCACTACCCGACTTGCTCGATACCGAGCGATTACCGTGTTTGACCACGCGCGACCCACATGCCGCGGCCAGCAGGCCCGAGCCCGTCGACAGGTTCAGGCTCCCCGAACCATCGCCGCCCGTGCCCACCGTTTCGACGGTTGGCGCACCGTCAGGGATTTCAGGATGCACGGCCAGCTCCCGCATCGCTCGCGCGAAACCCCGAATTTCCTCGGCTGTCTCGCCCTTCGCCCGCAGGCCCGCGAGCAAAGCCCCTGCGAAAGCGGGATCGAGATCGCCGGCCGCGAACTGTTGCATCAGGTCGTAGGCCTGCTGCTCTTCGAGGTCATTGCCGTTCAACAGGCTGTCGAGTAATTCGCCGTTGCTCATGGCATCTCCTGACGCATGAAGTTCGCCATCAAAGCATCACCCTCGGGTGTCAGCACACTCTCCGGGTGAAACTGCACGCCCTCGATCGGCAGGCTCTTGTGGCGGACGCCCATGATTTCGCCTCGCTCGGTCTGCGCTGTCACGATGAACTCGTCCGGTAAGGACTCCTGCTCGGCACACAGCGAATGATAGCGCCCCACCTCGAACGGATTCGACAGTCCCGCATAGATCGTCTGACCATCGTGTTTCACCATGGAGGTCTTGCCGTGCATGAGCCGCTCCGCGCGCACGATGTTACCGCCATGCTGCTGCACGATGCTCTGGTGACCGAGACAGACGCCAAGAATCGGCAACTTGCCGGCGAATGCGCCGATCATGTCCAGCGACACGCCCGCATCTTCGGGCCGGCCCGGTCCCGGGGAGATCACGAGATGGGTTGGCTCGAGTGCAAGTCCCTCCTCGACCGTGATCGCATCATTGCGATACACCATGACGTCCGCCCCCATCGCCGCGAACGCCTGCACGAGGTTGTAGGTAAACGAGTCGTAGTTGTCGATCAGCAGCATACGCACGTGCTCGAAGTTCCTGTCCATCAGAGTCCCTCCCCGGCTATTTCGAGGGCGCGCCGCAGAATTGCGCTTTTGGCCATGACTTCCTGGTATTCCTTCGCGGGGACCGAGTCGGCAACGATACCGGCACCGGCCTGAAAACTGTACTCATCGCCCGAGAAAACAAGCGTCCGAATCGTGATCGCCTGGTCCATGTCGCCACTGAGTCCGAAGTAACCGGCTGTACCTGCATAGAGGCCACGACCGACACCTTCCATCTCCTCGATGATCTGCATCGCCCGGACCTTCGGCGCGCCAACAAGCGTGCCGGCCGGGAAGCTCGCAGCAAACAGATCGAACTGGTCGTGGCTGGGGTCGAGCTCACCCTGCACGCCGCTAACGATGTGCATGACATGGCTGTAGCGCTCGATCGCGCGATACGGATCGACGCGCACGCTGCCTGCGCTCGCAACGCGGCCCAGATCGTTGCGAGCCAGATCAACGAGCATCACATGCTCGGCGGCTTCCTTCGGGTCGGCCAGCAATGCCTCTTCGTTAGCCAGGTCTTCTGCCGGCGTCGCGCCGCGTGGCAAGGTGCCCGCGATCGGTC
>Ga0209567_10000248_pt1 | contig 29108 bp, 28 predicted proteins | sample COG_12_FD_184756 | JGI IMG/M metagenome (GOLD analysis project Ga0209567, IMG submission 184756) | Pelagic marine sediment microbial communities from the LTER site Helgoland, North Sea, for post-phytoplankton bloom and carbon turnover... | ecosystem: Environmental > Aquatic > Marine > Neritic... | reverse complement strand
ACGAATGATCGGATGTCCTTCGCGTGGCGCACCAACCCATGTTGGGAACCGGGCAAGCGGGCGTAGAGGGCAGGCGCGCGGCTATCCCTGGAACGATGCCAAGGCACTCGACATCGTCCTCCTCGGACCCATCGAGCAGCAATTGCATCCCGAGGCAAATGCCGAGAACCGGTTGTTCCAGTCCGCGGATCACGTCCGTGAGATTCGCATCGACGAGGCGTTCCATGGCATCTTTCGCAGCTCCGACGCCTGGCAACAGCACCCGATCAGCCGATCGAATAACCGCCGCGTCGGTTGTCAGCGCGGCGCTTCGGCCTAGCCGCTCGATTGCGAACAACAGGGATGCAATGTTGGCTCCGCCGCTGTCGATGATGGCGATTTTGCACATAGGGGTCAGCTCAGCATGCCTTTGGTGGACGGTAACTCCGTGCCGTCGCGGCGGATGGCCTGCCGCAGAGCGCGGCCAACTGACTTGAAGCACGCCTCTATCATGTGGTGCGTGTTCTCGCCGTTTACTTCGATGTGTAATGCAGCCCCGAGCGATTCAGCCAGGGAGCGGAAAAAATGTTCGACCATTTCTGTCGAGAGTTCCCCGACATTGTCGCGCGGGAACTCGCCGCAAAATTGAAACGCGGCCCTGCCGGACAGGTCCAGAGAAACCTTTGCCTCGCTCTCATCCATCGGTAAAAGAAATCCGTAGCGGCCGATGCCGAACTTGTTACCCATCGCTTGCCGCAGCGCGTTGCCAAGGCAGATAGCGGTGTCCTCAACTGTGTGGTGTTCATCGATCTCCAGGTCGCCGTCGCACTGCATATTCAGGCTGAATCCTCCGTGCTTGGCGATCTGTTCCAACATATGGTCGTAAAAGCCAATGCCGGTACTGATCGTGATTGGCGCGCTCGTGTCGAGGTTGACGCGAGCACTGATGCTGGTTTCGTTGGTGTTGCGTTCCACCGCTGCGACCCGGTCAGACCGGCACAGCAGTTCGACGACGTCGGGCCAGGACTGCGAATTATCGTCTTCGGCATTGACCAGCAGACCACGCACACCGATCCGCTCCGCTAATTCCATGTCCGTTGCACGGTCACCGATGACGGCCGACGCGCCGAGATCAATATCCGTGGCCGCCAGGTATTTTGTGAGCAATCCCGTGCGTGGCTTACGGCACTCACAGTTGTCTTCGGGCATATGTGGGCAGATAAATATTTCATCGAAAGCGATTCCCTGGCTCGAAAACAAACCCTGTGTATGCACGTGGCAGACATCGAACTGAGCCTGTGGGAAAGAGTCGCTGCCTAATCCGTCCTGGTTGCTGACCATCACGAAACGAAAGCCGTGTTTCGCCAACTCAATTAATGACGGAATGACATTTTCCACCAGTCGAATCTTCTCGACGGCATCGACCTGGTTATCCTCGGGTTCCTCGATCAACGTACCATCACGATCGATGAACAACACTTTTTCGGACATGGTCAGGATTCCTTCAGCGTTTCGAGCGCGCCCAGTAACTGATTATTTTCATCGGGGCTACCCACGGAAATGCGAATGCACGCAGCAAGCTCGCCGCCGAAGTGACGCAGCAGCACGTGGCGATCCTGGCAGCGGCGCATCACCCTGGCGGCATCGTCGACCTCGATCAGGATGAAATTCGCGTTGCTCGGCCAGATCTTCCTGACGAAATCGAATGTGCCTATTTCGCGAACCAGTCTTTCCCTTTCTTCGATAATCCGAACGACGGCTCGCTCGGCAAGAGCGAGCTGTTCCTCCTGAAGTGCGTCCTCCACGCATTCGACGACGGGCGTCGCCAGGGCGTAAGGTGCTTGCACCGCACTTAGCATCTGAATGACGGCTTCGAGGCCGATGACCGCGCCGCAGCGTGCGCCCGCGAACCCCAGCGCTTTGGACAAGGTGCGCAAAACCAGCAGGTTGGGGTACTGGTCCAGAAGCTCAATGACGGACGCGCCATTACCGAATTCGACATAGGCTTCGTCGATGACGACAGCAGACCGATCGCCGCGCCGTTGCAGCAATTTCTCAAGCTGATCCCGTGGCAACGTGGTGCCGGTGGGGTTATTCGGCGAGCAAACAAAAATAAGTCGCGTGGAATCGTCACAGGCTGCCAGCATGGCGTCGACATCGATAGCGAAGTCATCAGCGGCCAGGGTCTCGACCTCTATGATGTCGGCACCTTGTACCTCGGCGTAGTGTCGGTACATTGAAAATGACGGCGAGGTCGTCAGCACACTGTCCTTGCCTGCCCGACAAAACGTCCGCACAAGGAGATCGATGGCCTCGCTGGAGCCGCGTGTCACCAGCAACTGCGCCGGCGCACAGCCAAAGCGTGCCGCGAGCAAGTGTTGCAGTTTTCGCGGACGAACTTCGGGATAGCGATTCAACGAACGGCGGAAATGGTCGGCATCGCCAACCATTGGCGACTCGTTGGCGTTCAGACGGATCGTGTCGTCAACCTGTTCGGCTGCCTCATAGGCTCGAAGCGATCGAATCTCCGGTCGGGCCAGGTGCGCGATGCTCACGACGGAGACCTCAGCCTGCGGCTCACGGCCGCCGCATGTGCATCCAGACCCTCGAGCCCTGCCAGGCTGATGACGGCGTCGCCTATATTTTCAAGGCCCTCCCGGCTCAATTCCTGCACGGTCACCTGGCGCATGAACTGATCAACACCCAGGCCACTGTAGGTCCGCGCGAAGCCGTAGGTGGGCAGTACGTGATTCGTGCCGCTGCAGTAGTCGCCGACGGACTCGGGCGTCCATGGCCCGACGAAGATCGATCCCGCATTGCGAAGCTTCGGCAGCAGTTCGCGCGGATTCTCGACCTGCAGGATCAGGTGCTCGGGCGCATAGCGATTGCTAACGGCTATCGCGGTGTCGATGTCCGGAACGATGACGATGCGCGACTGCCGGAGCGCCTGCGTGGCGATCGTCGCACGGGATAGTCCCGCCAGCTGCTGATCGAGCTGCAGAACGACCGCGGCGGCGAGCTCCGGGGATGTCGTGAGCAGGACAACCTGCGAGTCAACGCCGTGCTCCGCCTGCGATAGCAAATCGGCCGCTGCGAATTCGGCCGATGCGAAATCGTCACCAATAACCAGCACCTCCGAAGGGCCCGCCGGCAGGTCGATGCTGGCGCCGGCGGGATCTGCGCTGACCTGCGACTTCGCGCTGGTCACCCACGCGTTGCCCGGCCCAAAGACCTTGCTAACCTTGGGCACGCTTTCGGTACCGTATGCCATTGCAGCAATCGCCTGGGCACCACCGATCTTGTAGATGTCGCTTACACCCGCTCGGGTTGCCGCCACCAGCACCCCAGGATCGGCGCTGCCATCCACCCTGGGCGGCGTGCACAGAATTTTTGTCGGGCAGCCCGCAATCGTCGCCGGAACGGCCAGCATGATGGCCGCGGAAGGGAGTGGCGCGGTGCCCGCGGGGACGTACAGGCCGACCGCGTCAATCGCGTGACTCACGCGCTCACAAACGACGCCTGGCATGGTTTCGACCCGGATCGGTGCCTGCTGCTGTTGCTCGTGGAAACAACCGACGTTCCTGATCGCGAGATCGATGGCTGCCAATTGCTTTGCTGTCAGTTGCCGTGTTGCCGCCGCGATTTCCCCGGCGCTGACCCGAAATTCGTTAAGGTCGGCGCGATCGTAGGTTGCCGTCAATTCTCGCAGCGCGGTGTCTCCCCGGCGACGTACCTGCGCGATGATCTCGGCAGCACCTTCGCGAATGGCGGCATCGTCTGTTATGGCCGGACGTTGCAGCAGGGCGCTTCGCTCCGCCTCATCGAGTTCGGACCAGGTTGTCGGTTTGACGGTCATGGCTCAGGCAAGCATCTTTTCCACCGGTAACACGAGCAGGGAACTCGCGCCAGCAGCTTTGAGATTCTCGAGCGTCTCCCAGAACACGTTTTCACGGCAGACTGCGTGCACGGCGACCTTTTCATCCGTCCCGTCGAGCGGCAACACGGTCGGGGCTTCAGAGCCCGGCAGGAGGTCTCGAATCGTGGCCAGAGCGGAGCGTGGCGCGTGCAACATGATGTACTTGCTCTCGCGAACCTGAAGCACGCCGTCGAGCCGTTGCAGTATCTTGTCGACCAGTGCCTGCTTCGCCTCACCCAAAGGCGCCAGTGTCTGGATGACAACTGCTTCGCTGTCCAGCAAGACGTCGACCTCGGTGAGGCCGTTCGCTTTGAGCGTGGAGCCCGTTGAGACGAGGTCGCAGATATAGTCGGCCCTGCCGAGTTTGGGCGCAATTTCTACGGCGCCAGAGAAATAAACGGTCTCGGCCTGGATGCTATGTTTCTTCAGGTAATTTCTTAAAAGACTGACGTAACTTGTTGCAATCCTTTTATTTTCCAAAGATTTCAGGCCATCGTATTCGGTGTCTGAAGGGGCCGCAAGTGACAAGCGGCAATGACCGAAATCGAGTTCATAAATTTGTTTGAAGAGGCCCTCGCGGCCCTCGGATTCCAGGTTCAGGCGTTTTTCCTCAACGACATTGAGGCCGACAATCCCGAGGTCACAAACGTCGTCACTGACGAGGCCCGGAATATCATCGTCGCGGACCAGTAACAGATCAATCGGCATGTTCTCGCCGTAATAGATCAACTGGTCTTTGCTCCTGGTGATTGTCAGGCCACAACGCTCCAGCAGGTCGATGGAATGATCGGTCAGACGGCCGGTTTTTTGCACCGCAATCTTTATGCGCTGCTCGGGGTTATCCATCGGTTTTTCCTTAATGAGAGGTGCGGCTGTCAGAGTGACGGGTTCGGTCGATCGCCGTGCGGTAGCCACCAAATCCATCGGACAGGAAGCGGGCAACGCGGCCAATGGTCGTAACGCTGACGCCCGTCAGGTCATGAATCTTGCGATAGGGAAGGTCTTTTTCCAGGTATTCGACGACCTGCCAGCGATCGACCAGGGCCTGCAGTTCTGCCGGCGTGCACAGGTCCTTGAAAAAGTTTCTGCACTCGTTGCGGTTCCGCAGGCTTATGACGGCCTCGAAGAGGGCGTCTTCGGCGCGGTGTTGCTGGCGTTCGGATTCGTTGCGGTTGGGTTTCATGCTGAACCAATGTATTAATGTGCTATTACGCTAATACATAAGGACAACAATAGCAACCCATTACTTCTGTGGGGTTGGGATTACGGGAACAGCTTGTGAATAACCCCAGCAAAAACGGTTACTTGTGAGACTAATGAATCTCGCACAAAGTCCTTGACCGTGGCGCGCCGATCCACATACAATCGGGTCCACTCATCGAGACCGGTCGAGGGATAGGCCCGACGACACCGGGGCAACCTTCAGGACTAACCATCCTGAAAAGGTGCCAACTCCTGCGATGCATTGCGACGTGTGCAATAGCATCGATAGATGAGGGTTACTGCAGCACTCCGGGACAGCGCCGGATGAAGGGCAGGACACCCCTCCCTTGCGGGCTTCGCAGGGTTCCGATGAGAAGTAATTGGAATCGAGTAGCGGAGACCGACCATGAGTTCCAAAGCCAGTAAAGCCACCTCTGCCGTACGTGCGTCTATTGAATCAGACACACAGCACGGTGCTGTTGTACCGCCTTTGCATCTCTCTTCGAATTTCGCGTTCGCGGGTTTCGGTGAGAAGCGGCAGTATGATTACACGCGTTCCGGCAACCCGACGCGTGATGCGCTTGCCGATGCGCTTGCCGAACTTGAGGGCGGTGCCGGCGCCGTGGTGACTTCGTCCGGCATGGCGGCTCTGACGCTCCTGACGCAGCTTCTCGAGCCGGGAGACGTCATCATCGCGCCACACGATTGCTATGGCGGGACCTTTCGACTTTTTGAGCAACAATCGAAGAAGGGGCTCTTCGAAGTCAGGTTCGTCGATCAGACGAACCCGGAGGCGCTGCACGCCGCTTGCGCATGCGGGCCAAAGGTCATTCTTGCCGAGACACCGTCAAACCCGCTGTTGCGCATTGTCGATATTGAAGTAATTGCGGATATTGCGCGGAGCTGTGGCGCGCTATTGGCGGTGGACAACACTTTTCTCTCGCCGGCGCTGCAAAGCCCGATCGAGTTTGGCGCCGATCTCGTCATTCACTCAACCACCAAGTACATCAACGGACACAGCGATGTGGTCGGCGGCTGCGTCGTCGCAGCGACGGAGGAACTGGCCGAAGAGATTGCTTACTGGGCGAATTGTATCGGGATCACAGGAGCGCCATTCGACAGTTATCTGACATTGCGCGGCATTCGCACCTTGCATCCGCGAATCAGACAACACGAAGAAAGTGCCAGCTTGCTTGCCCGGGTACTCGACGACCATGCCCAGGTGGACCGCGTTTATTATCCCGGTCTCGAGTCCCATCCGGGACATGAGATCGCCAAACGGCAGCAGCGCGGATTTGGCGGGATGATCAGTTTTGAAATTGCCGGAGGCGAGGTCGCCGTGAGGGCATTCGTAGAGAACCTCAGGTACTTCTCGTTGGCGGAATCGCTGGGTGGCGTGGAAAGCCTGGTTTGCCATCCGCCTTCGATGACCCACGCTCCGGTAAGCGACGCCGCGTTGGCCGAAGCGGGTATTCGGTCTAACCTTGTCCGGCTTTCGATCGGACTGGAGGCGTCCGAGGACCTCGTTAGCGACGTTCTCGAGGCGCTCGAGGCGGCCGCCTCGACCAGTTCGTTGCGACCGGTCGCTGCGGGGTTCGGCTGAGAAACATGAGTCTGCCAGCACACTTGCAAGCCCAGATTTCCGCTGAAACCGTGTTTCTGCGAGTGCCGGGCAATTTCGTACTCGAAAACGGGGAACGCCTTGTTGACGTCGAGATTGCTTTCAGGACCTGGGGCGATCCTGCGAACGCCGGGAACGGCGCCATTCTGATCTGCCACGCGCTGACCGGTTCAGCGGATGTCGACGCCTGGTGGCCCGACATCATCGGTTCCGGCAAAGCATTTGATCCGGCGTATGACTACATTATCTGTGCGAATATTCTCGGCAGCTGCTACGGCACAACCGGGCCTGTCAGCATACGGCCGGGCTCGAATGAGCGTTACCGCGCCGACTTCCCGCGCATTTCGGTTCGCGACATGGTGGAACTGCAACGCATACTGCTCGATGAACTGGGCGTTGAAAGGGTAGAGCTCGTCACAGGACCGTCTCTGGGGGGCATGCAAGCCCTGGAGTGGGCGATTAGCTACCCGGACCGCGTGGGCAGCGTCGTGCCTATCGGAGTGGGTGGACGGCATTCAGCGTGGTGTATCGGCGTGAGCGAGGCGCAGCGGGCGGCAATTGCTGCCGATCCCAACTGGAACGATGGCTACTACTGCGACGAGTCACCGCCAACAAACGGCCTCGCGGCCGCTCGAATGATGGCGGTCTGTACCTATCGCAGCTGGGAGAGTTTCGACGTACGTTTTGGCCGCGATCGACGAACGGGCGACCAGTTTCAGGTCCAGTCTTATTTGCGTCACCAGGGCGCAAAGATCAACGACAGATTCGACGCCAACGCGTACGTGACGCTGACGCATGCAATGCACACGCACGACCTGTCGAGGGGCAGAGGGGACTACCCGGGTGTGTTGCGTTCGATTTCGCAGCCAGCACTGGTTGTTTCTGTCAGCACGGACACGCTGTATCCGCCCGAAGAACAGCAGTTACTGGCTGAACACCTGCCGGGCGCGCGCTACGAAATGTTGAAATCGGCGCACGGGCATGACGGGTTCCTGATCGAGACCGGGGCACTCGGCAAAAAAATCGCCCGCTTCCGCGTTGCTAACCGCACCGCGGCAGATCTGCGAGCGGTCAGTTCAGGCAGCGAATAATCGCGTCGGTCATTTCGGTTGTTGAGACCTTATCCTCTCCGACGGCCGCGATGTCCGCTGTTCTTACGCCGCTCGTGATGGCGGCGCCGATCGCCATTTCCACGGCGGCGGCCTCCCGCTCGAGACCGAGGCTGTGGCGCAACAGTAAAGCAGCACTCGCAATCGCGCCGCACGGATTTGCGATGCCGAGGCCGGCGATGTCGGGCGCCGAACCATGTATCGGTTCGTAAAGTCCACGCTCGGAATCGCCCAGAGACGCGGAGGGAAGCATGCCCATTGAACCGGCCAACATGGAGGCTTCATCCGTCAGGATGTCGCCGAACATGTTCTCGGTGACGATCACATCGAAGTCACTCGGGCGACTCAGCAAGTGCATTGCCGCGGCATCGACGAGCAATGTTTCGACTTCGATATCGGCAAACTCCGCAGCCATAACGCGGTCGGTCACATCGCGCCACAGGCGCGAGGTCTCAAGAACATTGGCTTTATCGACAGAGGACAGCTTCTTGCGACGCCCGGCGGCTAGCCTTGCCGCTGCTCGGACGATCCGTTCGATCTCATGCACATGATAAAGACAGAGATCACTGGCTGACTCCGCATCGCGCCTTTTCTCGCCGAAGTAGATCCCGCCGGTCAATTCACGTACCACGAGCAGATCCACACCCTCCAGTATCTCGCTTTTTAGCGGCGAGGCCCCGGCCAGTTCTTCGTAGATCTTGACGGGACGCAAATTCGCATAGACCCCCAATACGGAGCGAAGCTTCAGCAGGCCTTGCTCGGGACGAATCGCGGCATTGGGGTCCGACCATTTGGGTCCGCCGACAGCTCCCAGGAACACGGCATCGCTGGCTTCGCAACTGTCGATCGTCGCGGGCGGCAACGGGTCCCCGCAGGCATCGATGGCGGCGCCACCCATTAATTCTTCTTTGAACGTGAGGCTGTGATCATACTGATCGGCAACGGCCTGCATGACCTTTTTGGCACACTCGGTTACATCCGGGCCGATACCGTCACCGGGCAGCAATACAATTACGGCTTCCATGCACGAGCCTCCTCGAAGTTTTTTATTTGCTCAAAGTGTTGTTGCAGAAAACCGAGCTGATCGACTCCCTCGACCAGGCAATATCTTGCAAAGGCGTCGATGGGGAATCCGGTCGTTCTGCCGTCGGGAAGTGTCAGCGTCGCGTTTTCGACGTCGATCTCCACCTCGGCGCCAGGGTTGTCGAGTAACCACTGGTGCGTGTCCCTGTCGGCGACGATCGGCACGAGGCCGTTCTTCAGCGCGTTGTTGCGAAATATGTCGGCAATCTCGGTCGAGATAACGGCTTGAAAACCGTAGTCGAGCAAAGCCCACGGCGCATGTTCTCGAGACGAGCCGCAGCCAAAGTTATTGCCCGCTACCAATATGCCGCATCCGCGAGCCTGTGGTTGGTTAAGGGGGAAATCGGGCTTCTCACTGCCGTCTTCGTTGTGCCGCAAATCGTAAAAAACGTTTTGGCCGAGACCCTCGCGTGACGTCGTCGTAAGAAAGCGCGCCGCAATAATCTGGTCGGTATCAATGTCTCTTGTCGGCAGCACGACGGTGCGTGACTGAATGTGCCTGACAGCGCTCATGAGAATGTCCTCGGATCGGCGACGCGACCGCTGACCGCGGAGGCCGCGGCTGTCGCCGGGCTCGCCAGTACGGTGCGGGCACCGACGCCCTGGCGACCCTCAAAATTCCGGTTGCTGGTACTGACACTGAGCTTCCCTTGCGGGACCGTATCGCCGTTCATGCCGATGCACATCGAACAACCTGCTTCACGCCATTCTGCGCCTGCTTCGACGATGATTCGGTCCAGGCCTTGAGCCTCGGCCTGGATCTTCACCTGCTGTGACCCGGGCACGACGAGCATGCGCACCCCGTCAGCGACTCTTCGGCCCTTGAGCACTCGCGCTGCTTCTTCGATGTCGGACAGGCGCCCGTTAGTGCAGCTGCCGACGAAAACGACATCGACCGAGTGGTCGGTCATCGGTTTGCCGGATTCGATCCGCATGTAGTCAAGCGCTTTCCGGAAGCTCGGGTCATCACCGCCATCCGGCACAGGTTCGTTGATGCCGACGACCATGCCCGGATTGGTGCCGAAGGTGACCATGGGTTGCAGCGCGCCGGCAGCAAGCGTGATGGACTTGTCGAACTCGGCGCCTTCGTCGGTGCGCAACGCTTTCCAGCGCCTGACGGCCGCATCCCAGTCAGCCTCTTGTGGCGCCCGCGGCCGACCGTGCAGGTACTCGAACGTCGTGTCGTCGGGCGCGATCATTCCCGCGCGTGCGCCACCTTCGATCGACATATTGCAAATCGTCATACGGCTTTCCATGTCGAGGGCCGTTATTGCGTCCCCACGATATTCGATGACGTGTCCTGTTCCACCGTCGACGCCGATCTCGCCGATTATAGCGAGGATGACATCCTTGGCGGACACGCCTGCAGGAATCTGCCCATCGATGTTGATGGCCAGTGTTTTCGGCTTGCGCTGCAGCAGGCACTGGGTCGCCAGCACGTGGCCGACTTCCGTAGTGCCGATACCAAAGGCGAGGGCGCCAAACGCCCCGTGCGTGCTGGAGTGGCTGTCGCCGCAGACGATCGTCTTACCCGGCTGAGTGGCACCGAGTTCAGGCCCGATGACGTGCACGATGCCGCGGTGTTCATTGCCGAACCCGATCAGATCGAGATCGAAGTCCTTGCAGTTCTGCTCCATTTGCCGAATCTGGTTCGCGGCGCTTTCGCCGACCACGGCCAGGTCCTTGAAGCTCGACACCGGCGTTGTCGGCGTCGAATGATCCATGGTCGGCAGCGTAAGATCCGGCCGTCGCACCGGCAGTCCCTGTTCCCGGAGCACGGTGAATGCCTGCGGCGTCGTTACCTCGTGGATGATGTGCAGGTCGATGTAAAGAACGGCGGGCGTATCGGGTGTCTCGTCGACCACGACGTGATCCGACCACACCTTTTCAAACAGTGTTGCATTGCTCACGGTTTTTGCCCGCCTAGATTGTTGCGTGTTCGGGGGTTGGCCTGCCCGGTCCTGAGCGTCCGTGTTGCTTGCGGCGAAGGATGCGGTTCATGACCTCGAGGCAAGCGCGGCAGCCGGCTTCGACGATATCGACGCTCGCGCCACGACCTCGATAACTCGCTCCATCATGCTCAACTGTGACGGTAACTTCGCCCTGAGCGTCTTCGCCGACCGATGCGCTGTGAAGTTCAAAATTTCGAAGTGTCAGCTGCACGCCCGTGGCTTTCTCGAGCGCCAGGAACGCGGCCGCAACCGGCCCGTCACCATGTGCGCTCTCGACGGTGTCAGTACCGCTTTCGCCAATAAGGGCCACAGCGGCTGTTGCGGGTTGATCGGTGTGCGTCTGTACTTCCAGCGACTTGAGCGTCCATGGACCCGAAGAGGTGCCATCGGCATTCATGATGATTGCCTCGATATCGCCGTCGTAGACGTCTTTCTTCTTGTCGGCGAGTTTCTTGAATTCCTGAAAAGCACGATTGGTCTCGAACTCATCGAGTTGAAAACCCAGTTCCGAAACGCGATCCCTGAAAGCATGCCTGCCGCTGTGCTTGCCCATAACCAGATTTGACCGGCTCAAGCCCACGTCCTCGGGCCGCATGATCTCGTAGGTCGACGCGTGCTGCAGCATGCCGTGCTGGTGAATACCGGCCTCGTGCGCGAACGCATTTTCGCCGACAATCGCTTTGTTTCTCGGTGTGTGCATGCCCGTGATGTTTGCCACCAGGCGCGACGTTGGATAGAGCCGTGTCGTATCGATCGCTGTCTCGAGTCCGAAAAACTCGGAACGGGTCTTGATGGCCATGACGGCTTCTTCGAGGCTGCAATTCCCCGCGCGCTCTCCGATACCGTTAATCGTGCACTCGATCTGCCGTGCACCGGCATTCACGGCTGCCAGGCTGTTTGCGACCGCCATGCCGAGATCATTATGGCAGTGCACACTCAGGATGATGTCGTCGATGCGCTCTACGTGATCCTTGAGATAACGGAACAAGCGATCGAACTCGGCGGGAATCGTGTAGCCAACCGTATCCGGAACGTTGACCGTTGTCGCCCCGGCTTCGATTGCTGCAGAAACGACTTCCGCGAGATAGGAAAGCTCGGTACGGGATGCATCCTCGGGAGAAAACTCCACGTCGTCGACCAGTTCCCGAGCCATCTTGATCGCGCCGACGGCACTCTTGATGATTTCTTCCTTCGCCATTTTGAGCTTGTGTTCGCGATGAATGGCACTGGTCGCGACGAAGACGTGGATGCGGTGACGGTCGGCGCCTTTTACGGCGTCGTAGACTTTCTGGATGTCGCCCGGGTTGCAGCGGGCGAGGCCACAGATTACAGGGCCGAAATTGCTATCGGCGATGGCTTTTACGGACTCGAAGTCGCCAGGGGAGGCAGCAGGAAAACCGGCCTCGATGATGTCGACGTTAAGGTCAGATAGCGCTTTCGCAACACGGAGCTTTTCCTTGAGCGTCATGCTGCAGCCCGGGGCCTGTTCTCCGTCACGTAAGGTCGTGTCGAAAATGCGTATTCTGCTATCTGACGGTTGCTCTGACATCGGATCGATCCTCCGTTTTTTCCTCTGATTACTTGCTATTTCGCGCTACCTAGTCTTCCAGCCAGTCCATGCGAGCGCGCAGGTCGGCACCGACCTTCTCGATCGGATGATCGAGATCCGCCTGCATCATGCGTTTGAACTCAGGCATGCCGCTTTCGTTCTCGGCAATCCAGTTGCGGGCGAAGGTGCCGTCCTGAATTTCGTCGAGTACCTCTTTCATGGCGGCGCGCGATGTTTCGTCCACCACTCGCGGACCGCTGATCATGTCTCCCCAGGCGGCAGTATCGCTGATGAATTTGTGCATCTTCCGGAGACCGCCCTCATGCAGCAAATCGACAATCAGCTTCAGCTCGTGCATGACCTCGTAGTAAGCCACCTCGGGTTGATAGCCGGCCTCTACCAGGGTCTCGAAGCCCGCGACGATGAGTTCGGTCGCGCCGCCACAGAGCACGGCCTGTTCACCGAACAGGTCGGTCTCGGTTTCCTCGGCAAACGTCGTCTCGATCACACCGGCTCGTGCGCCACCAATGCCCGACGAGTAGGCCAGCGCAATCTTCAGCGCGTCTCCGGTGGCATCCTGATGCACGGCCACCAGGCACGGAACGCCATGTCCTTCTTCGTATTGGCGGCGTACCAATCCGCCGGGTCCTTTGGGCGCAATCAGCGCGACGTTCAGGTCGCTGCGCGGCTCGATCTGCTTGTAATGAATAGCGAACCCGTGGGCAAACATCAGGGTGGCACCGGTCTCGATATCATCGACCACAGAGTTATAAAGTGTCTTCTGCACCATGTCCGGCGTCAGGAACATGACGATCCTGGCATTCTTGACGGAGTCGTTGGGCTCCATGACCGTCAGTCCATCGGCTTTGGCATTGGCCCAGCTCGCACCACTGCTGCGCAGGCCAACCACGACGTTAAAACCACTGTCCTTCAGGTTCAACGCGTGCGCGCGCCCCTGGCTGCCGTAGCCAAGAATCGTTATCTGACGGTCTGCCAGACAGGTAATATCGACGTCTGTTTCCGAATACATTCGCATGGTGGTTCCTCAGCCTGCTGCAATTCTCATAAAAAAAACCCCACTATCCATTTGGATGCGGGGCTTACGTGTCCTTTTGCCGGATACGCGCTACCCGCTGTACCTCCCAAGGAGGAGCAGGGCAACTTGCAAGACGAACAGGTTGTCCACCTGTGAGCTTTTGTGCGGTCCGATCATAGCGCCGAATCATGTTGTAACGCCGGATTGATGTCAACCATTGCTTAATCGGTTACGACTGTTACTAAAGAAAACTGATTAACAAGCAAGCCTAAGCACATAATTACAAGGGCAAACTTTGGACCGAAGAGTGCGCGAAAGAACCTTGAGCGACAGCGCTCATTAACGGCGTACGATTACACCCTTGCTGAGCATGGCGTGAACCGTTTGCTTCTTGTCCCGGCGATCCTGCTCAGCGCAATTTTCGGAGTGCAATAATACGTCGGCGAACTTATATAGCTCGCGGGCTGGCGATCTTCGAAGCATGTGTTATTCTTGGCGGCGAAGGACAGGGGACCTCACAAGAATTACATGACCAAAATGGCGGGGAAGCCTCGGCAAGATCGAGGTAGCCAAAAAACAAGAGAGACAAAGTCTGGTTCCAAAACGTAATTATCGCCGCGCGGCGAAAGTGGAGAGAGTCGCGTGCGCAATTGGCAACGGGATCTACGTTGCCGGTTTACATTTGTGCATGTATTCAGCGGATACGTTGCATCCCTCTCCGTAACTGTTAACAACAACATACGACCTTTAAGGAGCGTTCATGAATCGGTGCATAAGCAGCAGTCGGCGCATTACCGCAGTGTTTCTCGCAACAACGGTGATCGCGCTCTCCGGCAGCGTTTTCGCCCAGACCGTCGATCAGGTTTTGCAGGCTGATCAACGCCGGTTGAACCTGGCACAGCAATCGCAGGAGCGAGTCAACAAAATTGTTGAAGGAACACGTTCTCTCGAAGACCAGTACCGGGCGATTAACAAGGAAATTGACGGACTCAAAGTCTACAACCGGCTGATGCGGGCTCAGGTTGAGGGTCAGTCAGCGGTGCTGGAAGATATCTCATTGTCGATGGACCAGGTCGATGTCATTAACCGCCAGATCTTTCCGCTGATGGAGCGGATGATTGACGGACTCGATCAGTCGGTGAAACTGGATATTCCATTCCTTATGGACGAGCGCAACACGCGTCTTGCAAACCTCAAGGAGATCATGCAGCGCTCCGACGTCAGCGTGGCTGAGAAATTCCGCAAGGTGATGGAGGCTTACCAGATCGAAAATGACTACGGCACGACGATTGAGAACTACACGCAGTCATTGACTATCGACGGCGCGACACGCTCGTTCAACATGCTTCGCATCGGTCGCATTGGTCTCTATTTCCAGTCCGACGACACCCAGATAACGGGGCGCTGGGACAACGAAACAAGAGACTGGGTAATCGACAATTCCGCACGCAATGAAGTGCGAAAGGGTCTGCGCGTTGCCAAACAGTTAATTGCGCCTGAACTCATCATTGTTCCAGTTCCAGCTGCGGAGGCTAGTTAAATGAAACGTATTACACTCATTATTGCCGCCGGACTGCTGAGTCTGGGTTTTGTTGCCACGGCAAGCGCGCAGGACGACGGCGCTCGCAGTATGGGCGAGCTCTTGCGCTTGATCGAGCAGGGACAGGCGCGTGACTCACAGGAAAACCGCAAACGTGAAGCGGCTTTCGCGCAGGACAAGAACAAGCAGCAGTCGCTACTGAACCAGGCGCGCGCAGAACGTACTCGCGCGGAAAACACGAGCGCCAGCCTCGAACAGCAGTTTGAGGAAAACCAGCAGCGTATTATCACGGCTCGCCAGGCGCTCGACGAACGTCTCGGTGCCCTGAAAGAGTTGTTTGGCGTTTTGCAGACGGTTTCCGGCGATGCGCAAGGTCGATTCGGCGCCTCGCTGACCAACATCGAGTTTCCGGATCGTTCGCAGTTCCTCTTTGACCTCGGCGCCAAGATGGCTGGAGCCAGCAGTCTTGCCTCGATCGAAGACATCGAGACACTCTGGGCAATGCTGCAGAGAGAAATCGTCGAGACCGGCAAGGTCACGCGTTTCAATCACCTCGTCACAAAAGCCGATGGCCAGCAGGAAGAGTTAGAGGTCGTCCGTGTGGGTGCCTTCAACATCGTTTCTGAAAATGGCTACCTTGAATACGACGCTAACGAGAAGTCTATCGCCGAACTGCTGCGTCAGCCTGAGGGGCGTTATGCCTCTACCGCGGGCGACATGATGGATGCCGAAGGCGGTGTCCTCCATTTCGGTATCGACGTAACGAAGGGCGGCATTCTCGGTTTGCTCGTTGAAACGCCGACCATCAAAGACCGCATCGAACAGGGCGGAATCGTCGGTTACTGCATTATTGCGCTCGGCATCATCGGCCTGATCATCGCGGTCCTCCGCTGGTTTGCGTTGGGCAACGATAGCCGCAAGGTTACGGCGCAGCTCAAGCGGGATACCGCCAGCACCGATAATCCGCTGGGTCGCGTACTTGCCGCTTATGAAAGCAACAAGGGTGCAGATACCGAGACTATCGAACTGAAACTCAGCGAGGCGGCACTTAAAGAGATGCCGGCCCTGACCAAGGGTCTGTTGTTCATCAAGGTGGTTGCGGCCGTCGCACCGCTCATGGGTCTGCTCGGTACGGTTACCGGTATGATCAAGACCTTCCAGGTGATTACGCTCTACGGCGCCGGTGATCCGAAGATGATGGCAGGCGGTATATCTCAGGCATTGATGACCACGGTACTGGGCCTCTGTGTAGCAATTCCCATGGTACTGCTGCACACGGTTGTCAGTGGTCAGAGCCGCAAGATCGTAAACATCCTTCAGTCTCAGAGCGCTGGCCTCGTGGCACAGCACTCCGAACGGAATGAATAAAGCCGAAAGGAGTCGCCATGCTTTGGCTTGCTGATGCCTTTGAAGCCATACGGGACTTCATGAATCTGGGTGGGCCGGTACTGAAGGTCATTGCAGTGACCATCTTGCTGATGTGGGTCGTCATCGTTGAGCGGATCATGTACTTCCGCACTTCGATGAACCAGATGTCACGAGAGATTCATGATAACTGGGAATCACGGCCGGAACGCCGGTCCTGGAACGCGCTGCAGATTCGCGAGTTGATGATCTCGCGATTCAGCGAAGCAACGAACAAGGGTATTGCCCTGATTCAGACACTCGTTGCCTTGTGTCCGCTACTTGGCCTGCTCGGCACGGTGACGGGCATGATCAGCGTATTCCAGGTCATGGCGGTCTCCGGGTCGGGCAACGTCCGGGCGATGGCGGCGGGCGTGTCCCAGGCCACCGTGCCGACCATGGCGGGAATGGTAGGGGCCCTTTCGGGCGTCCTGTTCGTCACTTTGCTAACCCGCCGCGCGGCGCGTGAAGTCGAATTCCTCGAGGATTCGCTCACGATGGATCACTAGGGGACAGTTACCATGCGCCACCATCTCGATGATATCCACGTTGATGAGGAAGAGAATGAGATCAACCTGACGCCGATGCTCGACGTCGTGTTTATCATGCTTATCTTCTTTATCGTGACGGCATCGTTCATCAAGGAATCGGGTATTGACGTCAATCGACCTGACGCTCCGGTTACGGAGTCGAAGCCGGAAGAAGCCAACATTCTAGTGATGATAAGCTCCAATGATGAGATCTATATCGACCGGCGACTGATCGATCCGCGAGCCGTTCGTGCCAACATCGAACGCCTGCATGCAGAGAACCCGGAGGGTTCGGTGGTGATTCAGGCGAACAAGAAGTCGACCAACAAGGTGCTGGTTTGGGTGATGGACGCTTCGCGCAGTGCGGGTGTCTATAACATTTCGATCGCCGATCAACGATGAGCGGATACTCTACAGGACAATAGCCAATGCGAAGAAAACACGGCTCCATGGGAATGGAGGAAGAAGAGAACGAGATCAACCTGACGCCAATGCTGGACGTCGTGTTCATCATGCTCATTTTCTTTATTGTCACGGCGACCTTTATCAAGGAAGCTGGTATCCAGGTTGAACGTCCCGACACGGTTACGGCGGACACCCAGGACGATGCCTCGATCCTTATCGCAATCAGTGCGGCCGACGAGATCTGGGTAGACCGCCAAAAGAGAGATCCCCGTGCCGTGCGTTCGATCATCGAACGTTTGCATGCCGAGAACCCGAAAGGGTCGATTGTGATCCAGGCCGATGAAGATTCGACCAATGAGATGCTGGTCATCGTTATGGAGGCCGCCAAAGCCGCCGGGGTCACCAACGTCGCAATAGCATCTGATGACGGCTAGGAACAACGGCGGAGGATGTTTGTCGTATTAAGAAGGATCTGCCGAGCGCTGATTGAGCGGCAGTTGCTCTGAGGAGAACAAAAGCATGATAGGTCGTTACGTATTTTCGATAGTGATCGGTTCGATCATAACGCTGAGCCTGCTGTTCGTCATGCAACTGCTCATCGTTACGGGTAAGACGGCGCTGACCGACCCGAGGGAACGCCACAAGCTCGAATTCGTTCGCGTGAAGCGCAACGAGAACCTGAACACCGCCGACCTCACTCCGGAGAAACCGCCGAAGCCACCGGAGACGCCACCAGAGACCCCGCCTCAGGAAATGGACAATGTCAATCCGGATGCACCGACCATTAGCGTCGCAGCGCCGACGGTTACTGCAAACACGGAAATCGGTGGCCCGGGTGGCATGAATATCGCCGAAGGCGATTACCTTCCAATCGTGAGAGTTGCGCCAGTCTATCCAGCGCGTGCCCTTTCACGCGGCCTCGAGGGCTTTGTAGATTTGTCATTTACGGTCACATCGGCGGGTACCGTGAAAGACCCGATAGTGCTGCAGTCGTCGAGCAGCCTATTCGAGCGTGCGGCGATACGTGCAGTGCTCAAATTCAAATACAAGCCGAGGGTCGTCGACGGTGTTCCGGTCGAGGTGCCGGGCGTGAAAACACGAATATCATTCCAGCTCGAGGAATGATGCCCGTTCACTACGAAGGTGGAAAAAGCTACTCAAGAGGATCTTTTTGACATGAACATGAATCGTGGAATTTCTCTTAAGCTGTGCCTCGCGCTGATCGTCGGGGTACTCGCATTTGGTAGTGCCGGGGCGCAAAAAGCCACCCAGGAGGACAGGGACAAGACCAAGACCAAACAGGCGCAAGCGGTCAGCAAAGAAGTTTACGAGCGCATCCAGAAAGCACAGGAAATGGTCGATGAGAAGCAATACAAGAACGCGCTGAAGACCCTGAATAATCTCTATAACCCGGACAAGCTCACGGAGTACGAACAGGCCAACGTATTGAATTATCTTGGCTTCGTCTATTACAACATGGACGATACGAAGGGCGCGATCCGCACCTACGAGAAGATGCTGGCGCTGCCGACACTTGAGCCACAGATGGCCAAGCAGACGACGTTTACATTGGCGCAATTGCAGACGATGGAGGAGCAATATTCGAAGGCGTTGGCCACCCTGGACAAGTGGTTCCTGCTAGAGACCAACCCGGCGCCCGAACCCTTTATCCTGAAAGCACAGATCCTCTACAACCTGGACCGTTTCAAGGAGATGGTGGAACCCATCGAAAACGCGATGAGCGTTGCCAGGAAGCGCGAAAAGCCCGTGAAAGAAGACTGGTACGGCTTACTCAACTTCGCGTATTTCCAACAGGAAAATTACGCAAAGGTTCGTGATATACAAAAGATCTTGTTGCAAAACTGGCCGAAGGCGCGGTACTGGAAGTCGCTTGCCGGTGCGTTTACCGAACTCGGGGAAGATGAGAAGCTGATCTACGCCTACGATGCGGCGCATACGCAGGGTATGCTCGAGAAGGACACCGAGTTCGTGACGATGGCGCAACTCTATCTGCAGGCGGAAGTGCCGTATAAGGCCGCTACTTTGCTTGAAGAGAAAATGAACGCCGGCATAGTGCCGAAGAACGAGAAAAATTATCGTCTGCTGTCGCAAGCGTGGATGTTGGCCATGGAAGACGAGAAGTCAATCCCCGCTCTTCAGGCAGCCGCAAAACTGGCCACCCACGGTGAACTGGACCAGCGGCTGGCAAACGCCTATCTCAATGTTGGAAACTACGCTGAATGTGTCAAATCGGGAAACAATGCACTCAGGAAGGGTAGCCTGAAAAATGCTGACAATATGCAGATTTCTTTAGGCATGTGCCTGTACAACCTGCGACGTTACAGTGATGCAAAAGCCGCGTTCCGCAAAGCGTCGGCAGCGCCTCGCTCAGCGCGTACGTCCAACCAGTGGATCAAGGTCATTGACGCAGACCTGGAGCGTAATCGCCAGATCAGGCTTGCTGAGGAGGCCGCGCGGAAGAAACGCCAGGAGTTGAACGCGAAGAAAGCGGAAGCTTCTCGCGTTTGAGGCGGTAGCGCCGAAGAACCCATCACTATCGCATTCTTTGCCAGGGGCGTTGACCGGAAACGGTCAACGCCCCTAAAATTGCGTGGACCCCAAAATCGGACTCAGGTAATGCCGAAAATCACCTATATGACATCTGACGGAAACCGCCACGAGGTGGAGGTGGAGAACGGCTATTCGGTTATGGAGGGTGCCATCAATAACAACATAGACGGCATTGTGGCCGAGTGTGGGGGAGCCTGTGCATGCGCGACTTGCCACAGCTATATCGACGACGCCTGGCTCGACAAAATGCCCGAAATGGACGACATGGAAGACAGCATGCTCGACGCGGCTTTCGAGCGTAAGGCCAACAGTCGATTAACGTGCCAGATCGAGGTCTCGGACAAGCTCGATGGTCTGGTCGTGCACGTCGCGGAGAACGACTACTGAGTATCGACTGTAAGAGGCCGCCGTGCGGGCGACCTCTCGTGCGCATGGCACGTTCCTAGGGGCCGAAACGACCCTACCGCAGACCAGTCTCGGCCCGGCCGATTACCATGCGCTGGATCTCGCTGGTTCCCTCGTAAATCTCCGTTATCTTGGCATCACGGAAATAACGCTCAAGCGGCAGCTCTTTGCTGTAGCCCATGCCACCATGAATCTGCAGGGCCTGGTGCGTGACGAACATCGCGGTTTCCGAGGCGTAGAGTTTGGCAATGCTGGCGTTGAGTGTATTTCTCGCCCCCGTCACCTTAGCTTGTTGCTTCGACCATGCAGCACGCAATACCAGCAATCGAGAAGCGTCGATGCGCATTTTCATGTCAGCAATTTTTCCCTGAATTGCCTGAAAACTACCGATCGCCGAGCCGAAGGCCTTTCGTTCCCGCGAATATTCCACGGCGGCATCGTACGCGGCTCTCGCGATACCTACAGCCTGTGCCGCGACGCCCACTCGACCGGCGTCAAGAACGGTGAGGGCGATCTTGAAACCTTCGCCTTCGTCGCCAATTCGATTCTCGGCCGGAACGATATAGTCCTCCAGTTCTATCTCGCAGGTTGCGGAAGCGCGGATACCCAACTTCGGCTCTGTCTTGCCGACGACGAATCCCGGTTCCTCCGAATCGATCACAAAGGCGCTGATCCCGACCGATTCTCCGGCGCTATCGACAGTCTGCGTGAACACAATGATGTACTTGGCTACCGGTCCTGAGGTTATCCATGCTTTCTTGCCGTTGAGCGTGTACGTGGATCCGTCAGGCGAGCGCTCGGCCCTGCAGCGCATCGTTGCGGCATCCGAACCGGACATTGGCTCAGTAAGGGCGTAGGCGCCGTTGACTTCACCGGAGGCGACAGGGCGGAGGTATTTCTGTTTCTGATCCTCGGTACCGAACTCGAGCAGCGGTACACCTACCAGCGAATTGTTGACCGACACAATCGTGCCATGCGCCGCGTCAGCCGCAGAAATCTCCTCCATAACAAGAACATAGCTAATAGATTCGAGGCCCGACCCACCATACTCCTCGGGTACCTCGATGCCCATGAACCCCAATTCGCCGGCCTGGCGAATGGTCTCCACCGGAAACTTGCCGCTCTCGTCAAATTCCGCAGCGACCGGCGCTATTTCGTTCCGGGCAAACTCTCGAGCCGCGTCCTGAATAAGTTGCTGCTCCTCTGTTAACGCAAAGTCCATACTGTTTCCCTTCCTGCTAGAATCGTTCATGTGCGGGCGAAAATCATTGCCGATCGGGCCCGGAATCTCAATACCTCAACAGGAGTAATTATTGATGACAATCTCAGCTGGCCAGAAGATGCCGTCGGGCGTTTTTGGCATTATGACCGACGCGGGCCCCGGCGCAATTTCTACAGACGATCTGTTCGCCGGGAAGAAAGTGGTCCTTGTGTCGGTACCGGGCGCATTCACACCTACATGCTCGATGAATCATTTGCCGGGATTTGTTGATCACGCCGCAGAACTAAAAGCAAAGGGCGTGGATACGATTGCCTGCATGGCCGTCAATGACGTATTTGTCATGGATGCCTGGGGCAAGGATCGCGGTGTCGGTGAGCAGGTGATGATGCTTGCCGATGGCAACGGCGAATATGCCAGGGCATTGGGGCTCGAAATGGACGGTACAGGTTTCGGAATGGGTATGCGCGGCCAGCGTTTTGCAATCATTGTTGATGATGGCGTCGCGGCTCACGTTGGCGTAGAGGCGCCCGGACAGTTCGAGGTCAGCAAAGCCGAAGCTATCCTCGGCGCCCTGTAGTACTGCCAGACACGAAAGAAGGGGTGGCCCGCTCGGGACACCCCTTGCCCTGTTGCCGGAATCTAGCCCAGCGCGTCCGTCAGTTCCGGAACAATGTTGAACAAGTCACCGACAAGCCCGATATCGGATACTTCGAAGATGGGCGCCTCCTCGTCCTTGTTTATTGCCACGATCGTGCCGGCATCCTTGATACCGGTGATGTGCTGAATCGCGCCGGAAATGCCAATAGCGATGTACAGGTCCGGGGCGATGATCTGACCGGTCTGTCCGACCTGCGTTTCCGGTGGCACATAGCCGGCGTCAACAGCCGCTCTTGATGAGCCGATCGCGGCACCGAGCGTGTCGGCGAGTTTGTAGATCAGTTCGAAATTCTCTTCGCTACCCAGCGCTCGTCCGCCGGAGACGACTTTGGCAGCGACTTGCAGATCCGGCCGATCAGACTGGCCCGTCTGTAACTCGACGAAGCGTGTATGCGTCGGCAGGTCAACCTCAATGTCGGTGGTTTCGACGGCGGCGGAGTTGCCACCATCGGCAGCCTGGTAAGAGGCGGTTCGGACTGTAGCTACCACGATGCTGTCCGCAGGTGCTTCAACGCTGACTATCGCATTACCAGCGTAGACGGGTCGCTTGAAGCGATGACTGCCTTCGACGGTCATGATGTCGCTAATCTGATTGACGCCGAGCAAAGCAGCCACACGCGGCATCAGGTCTTTTCCGAAGGCTGTCGACGGTCCGAAGATGTGGCTGTATCCTGACGCCAGCGCAACAATCTGCGGAGCAAGAATAGCCGCGATCGCCGCACTGTTTTCCTCTCGCTCAACTGTCAGAACGCGCTCGACTCCGCTGATCTGCGCGGCTTCAGCCGCAATCGCGGACGGCGAAGCCGCAAGTACCACGATATCCACTTCTGCACCGTCAATCTGTGCCGCACAGGCAACGCACTTGGCCGTGCTCGGATTGAGTGCCGTCCCATTATGCTCCGCAACTACCAGTACTTTTGCCATCACACGAGTCCTTTGTCTTTGAGCGCCACGACGAGGCCGGCGACATCCTCAACCATGATGCCGCGGGTCCGACCCGCTGGCGGTTCGAACAGTGTTTCCGTTATTTGCGGCGCTTTTTCAATACCAAGGTCGGCCATCGAAAGTTGATCCAGTGGCTTCTTCTTTGCCTTCATGATGTCAGGTAACTTGACGTAGCGCGGCTCGTTCAATCGCAAGTCGACAGTAATCACAGCCGGCAAATCGATCTCAATCGTCTCGAGGCCGCTATCCACTTCTCTCGTAACCCGTGCCGTATCGCCGTCAATAGTCAGTTCTGATGCAAAGCTCGCCTGGGGGCGCTCCCAGATCGCGGCCAGCATCTGACCGGTCTGGCTGTTGTCATCATCGATTGCCTGTTTGCCGAGAATGACGAGTTCCGCATTCTCGCGATCGATGATCGCCCTGAATATGCGCGCGACGGTCAAGGCATCCATGGCGTCGTCGGTTTCGACGAGGATGGCGCGATCGGCACCCATTGCCAGGCCCGTGCGAAGTTGTTGCTGCGCGTCCGAGGATCCGATCGAAATAACGACGACCTCGGACGCCTCGCCACGTTCTCTGATGCGCAGCGCTTCCTCGAGAGCGATTTCGTCGAACGGATTGATGCTCATCTTCACACCATCAGTTTCGACGCCGCTGCCGTCGCTTTTAACCTGAACACGCACGTTGTAGTCAACAACGCGCTTCAGACCGACGAGTATCTTTTCCACTTATCTGACTCCCTGTTTGCCAGCACAGCTGCCGCGGGTGTATCCCGCGGCACGCTATTGTCTATGACCGTTTCGCCGTGTACAAGATCAAATGCGGTAATTAACAGGGTAAATGATGACCGGCGACAGCAATCTCATCAGCGGACAGGAACTGCTATCGCGAATCGGTGACCCGAACCTCCGGATTGTCGATTGTCGATTCGATCTTGCCGATCCAGTTGCGGGTCGGCGGGCCTACCAGAATGGACATATCCCTGGAGCAGTGTTCGCTGACCTGGACATGGACCTCTCCGCTCCAGTCACCGCGGAGAGCGGCCGGCACCCGCTGCCGGCGGCAAACGCGCTTGGCAAGACATTCGGTCGGCTGGGCATCGACGATGCGACCCAAGTGGTGGTCTACGATGCGAACAACGGTGCCCTCGCGGCACGGGCCTGGTGGCTGCTGAAATGGCTGGGGCACGATCGGGTTCGACTGTTAGATGGAGGCATCGACCATTGGCTCGCGTCCGCGCGAGCCGTGCGTAAAGGGGACGAACAGGCCTCGTCGCGGTCATTCGTTGCTCGTCCATGTAACGACAGAGTATTGACGACGGCGGAACTTGCAGGCGATCTCGACGGCATAGCAAAGTTGCGGCTGATTGACGCACGCGACGCCGCTCGTTTCCGGGGGGAAGTCGAGCCCATTGACCCCGTGGCAGGACATATTCCGGGTTCTTTGAACCTGCCGTATTCGGTCAGTTTGAACGATGACGGTACCTGGAAGGCACGGGCAGCTCTCGAGGCAATTTGGCTCGCTGTGCTCGGCGAGGACCGGTCGGCGCCCTGGTCCGCAATGTGTGGGTCTGGCGTCACCGCGTGTCACCTGGCCATTTCAGCCACCGAGGCGGGATTTAAGGAACCACGACTGTACGTCGGTTCCTGGAGCGAGTGGATTCGGAATCCCGGGCGACCTGTTGGTCTCGGGGAGAGCCCGAATCGCCGCCCCGGGGCTGCGGATATGGCGTAAACTTAACGCCGTTTCGTTGTCTAAATGGACAGTGAAGTCGCGATTCGCTGAATTTGAAAGCTGCTATGCACGAAGAAAGACGAGCTTTATTAAATATTAAAAAACAGTTATTTATAACCGTTTCTTCAAGTGTTTTAGTAGCTTGTGCTGCGACAGACACAGACACTGACGAGCCGTATTCATCGCGCTCGGATTGCATCTATCAGCCAAGTATCCGAGGATATAGCGTCCTTGATGAGTCGAATCTCATTGTGTCTACTTCGGGCCGCCGGCAATACCATGTCGTGCTGCAGCGGAGGGCTCACGGACTCCGGTCCAGCTGGAGCATTGCCTTCAAATCACCGACAGGCAGAATTTGCGCCGCGTTCAGTGAAGTCGTCTTCAAGGGTCATTTTGATGGCGAGTCGATAAGGATCTCGACGATCAGGGAACTGAGTCCGGAAGAGGAGGAAGACCTCCTGATCCGGTACGGCAAGAAAGAGCCGGAAATCGAACAAACACCGGTACCGCAGGAAGTCCAGGGTGCCGATGTAGAAGAGCTGGACCCGGTTGTTGACGACGAAATGTTGGACAACTGAGTCACGCAATCCGCAATCTCCGTGCGGACCCGCCCGGCCAACCGCAAGGTTGGCCGGGTTTTTTAAAGCGCTTAGTGAAGGGATTTTGGCAGTCCATGGCAACGCCACTCTCGAACATCCGGGTGCTCGACATGAGCCGGATTCTCGCCGGACCATGGGCAGGCCAATTGCTGGGCGACTACGGCGCTGATGTCGTCAAAATCGAGCGCCCGGGCGCGGGTGATGATACGCGTCAATGGGGACCTCCGTGGCTGGGGGACCTTCGCGGTGGTGAGTCGGCGTATTTCCTCTCCGCGAATCGCAACAAACGTTCTGTCACCGTTAATATCGCCGATAGCAAAGGGCAACGGGTCATTCGCGACCTCGTTGCCAGCGCAGACGTGCTCATTGAAAACTACAAGGTCGGCACTCTCAAACGCTACGGGCTGGGCCCTGACGAACTCCTGGTAATTAACCCGCGGCTCGTCTACTGCTCGATATCCGCTTTTGGCCAGAGTGGTTCGCGCGCATCCGAGCCGGGCTATGACGCGATGATACAGGCCTCCGCCGGGTTGATGAGTATCACCGGACCGGCGGGAGAAGACACGGATGGACCCCAGAAAGTGGGTGTCGCAATCGCCGACATCATGGCCGGCATGTATGCGACGACGGCCGTGCTCGCTGCGCTGATTGAGCGCGGAGTCAGTGGCAAAGGACAGCATATCGACGTTCCGCTATATGACAGCCAGGTTGCCTGGCTGGCTAATCAGAACATGAACTACCTGATCAGCGGTTTAGTACCTAAGAGAATGGGAACCGCGCATCCGAACCTGGTGCCCTACCAGGCGATTTCGACTCGCGATGGAAACATGATGGTGGCGGTTGGCAACGATCGGCAATTCGCCGCACTTGTCGAGTGCGTTGGCCAACCGGAGCTCGCAAGCGATGAACGATTCGAACGCAACAGTGACCGCATCGCCAATCGTCTCGAATTGGTCCGGCTGCTCGAGGCGGCGCTCGGCCAGCAGACCACGGCGTATTGGCTCGAAGCGCTGGGCAAACGGGGTGTGCCGGCCGGCCCCGTCAATACGATCGAGCAGGTACTCACCAATTCTCATGCCGAGGAGCGCAGGCTCGTCCGCCATCTGACAAACACGCTCGGACAGGATGTGCCTACCGTATCGAACCCGGTCGATTTCTCGGCGACACCCGTGAACTATGAAAAGGCACCGCCGCTCCTGGGCGAGCACACGGAAGAGGTTTTGCGGGAATGGTTGGGGTACCCTGAGGAGTTCATTACCGAGCTGCGCGACAGTGCGGCGATATGATGTTAACAAGCGAGATTGACGGCAGCCATGGAACAACAAATCCGCACCAGTGAAACCCTGAAAAGCGTTCGTTATGAAATTCGGGGGCAGCTGGCCCATCGCGCGCTTGAGCTGGAAAAACGCGGCTACGAGATAATCTCTCTTAACATTGGCAACCCGGGTCTGTTCGGTTTTCGCACACCCGAGACCATGCGCCTGGCCATGATCGAGAACCTCGGTCAGGCCGAACCCTACTGCCATCAAAAGGGCATTTTCCCGGCACGTGAAGCGGTTGTCATGCAACAGCAGAGTCGTGGTATCCGCGGTGTCAGCGCGGACGAAGTGTTCATCGGCAATGGCGTGAGCGAACTGATCGACCTGTCTTTGCGAGCGCTTCTGAATCCAGGTGACGAGGTGCTCGTGCCGAGCCCGGATTATCCCTTGTGGAGCGCCGCCGTTGCGCTCAATGGCGGAGTGGTCCGTCATTATTCATGCAGACCGGAGCAACGCTTTCTTCCCGACGTCGACCACATCGAGAGCCTGATAAACAACAATACCAAAGCGATTGTCGTCATCAATCCGAACAATCCTAGCGGCGCGGTCTACGATCTCGATACGCTTGCGAAAATCGTCAAGCTGGCAGAGCGTCACGACCTCGTCGTAATGGCCGACGAGATTTACGACCAGATGGTGTATGACGACGCCGAGTTCATCCCGATGGCAACCCTGGTAGACAGCACGGTTTGCCTGACATTTTCGGGACTGTCGAAGGTTTACCGTGCTTGTGGCTATCGCGTCGGCTGGTGCGTGTTTAGTGGAGAACTTGACCGGGCTGAAGAATATATCCATGGAATGGAGCTGCTTTCTGCCCTGCGTCTGTGCAGTAACGTGCCTGGACAGTGGGCAGTGCAAACGGCTCTCGGGGGATTCCAGAGCATCCTCGAGCTGGTACAGCCGGGTGGGCGGCTGTACCAGTCACGACAGGTAGTCCTCGACAGGGTCGAGGAGAGCCAATTCCTGAGTGCCCATCCACCGATGGGCGCCATGTATGCGTTTGTTCGGCTTGATCCCCGCTTTGACGGGCGCATGGACGACCAGGCTTTCGCTCTCGATTTGCTGGAAAATTACCACGTGCTCGTTGCGCCGGGCAGCAGTTTCAACACGTCTTATTCCGACCACTTTCGAATTACGACACTGCCCGATATCGAAACGATCAACCTCGTTTTCGATCGTATTGATTCGTGCCTGGAGCAGCACGCCTGACCGATGTACGAGTGGCTGACGGACGCACTGCAGGGCCCTTCGACCGTAATCACTGCGAATCGTCGCCTCGCCAGGGCGTTGCACGACGAATTCGCGCGCCAGCAGGTACGAGCCGGCAAACTGGCCTGGGAGAGCCCTGCGATCCATTCGTGGCAGGACTGGCTCGACATGCTGCTGCTCGGGGCAAGAGATCAGGCTTCTCTACCCGCGAGAATCAACCCGCATCAAAGCCGGCTTCTTTGGGAGCGCTGCCTTAGCCGGGAAATAGGCGAATCCAGGTCAGGGCTTGCCGCGCTCGTCCGCTTATCGCGAGATGCATGGCAGCGCCTCGCCGACTGGCAGGTATCCATCGGCGAGGTCGCGCGATCGGCACAGAGCATTGATCAGCGCATGTTTGCCGCGGCTGCCGGGCGCTATCTCGGCATCCTGGAGCACGAGCATTGGGTTGACGATGCCGGGCTCGCTTCGTTGGTCGATGAGTTAATCAGAACCGGCCGCGCCTCGAGTGCTGGCAGCGTGACTTTTGCGGGCTTCGACCGGGAACGGCCTGTCGTGACGTCGATTATCGCGGCGCTGGCCGAGCGCGGCTGTGAGATCCGGCCGGGACCGCTCCGGAAGAGTGCCGACTCGGTCGGTCTGCAGTGTTTCGAAACTACAGATGCGGAGATACGCGCGGCGGGGGCCTGGGCACGGGAACAGCGGGAAGAACATCCGGATTACTCGATAGCGATAATCGCCGGTAACCTGGAAAGGGAAGCCACCCAGAAGGCTCATCTTGTTCGAGAGGGGCTCGTCCCCGGCTGGCAGTACGGGGCACCGTCTATTGCCCATTCCGTCAATGTTTCTTACGGCCGGAAACTCGCCGATTTTCCGGCCGTGTCGATCGCCTTATTGCTATTGCGATGGCTGGTCGGGAATCTCTCGGCTGGCGAGATTGGCCAATTGCTCCGTACGCCGCTGCTAGGGTCGCCCTCAACAGGCACTCGCAGCCGGCTGGAAATGCGCCTTCGGCGGCTACCGGATCGGAATTGGTCGCCGGCGATGCTCTCGGGGGCGCTGCGCGGGCGGGAGGATGACAACGATGCCGCCGACTGGCTCCGACTGGTCGGAACAGTAACGA